>Ga0137308_100024_pt1 | contig 230545 bp, 147 predicted proteins | sample Inofrocosms_June_FD_97181 | JGI IMG/M metagenome (GOLD analysis project Ga0137308, IMG submission 97181) | Mouse cecal microbial communities from Vienna, Austria - N-Acetylneuraminic and N-Acetylglucosamine D2O microcosms_June | ecosystem: Host-associated > Mammals > Digestive system > Large... | reverse complement strand
TACCATCATGCCGGGTGTCAGCGGCATGTTGAAGAAGCAACTTTACAAGCCTCCTTTTTATACATTAATTATAGGACCTTCCGGAAGCGGTAAGGGATGTATCAATGTTGTCCGTAAGCTGGCCGATCCCTGGCAAGACTACATCTTCGATATTTCGAAAGCGAAGGTGAAGGAATATGAGGAACAAAAAGAATTGTCGGACAATTATAAGGCGCAGGTACGTGCCGCGAAAGGAAAGAAGCCGGTAGGACTTCCTCCGGAAGAGCCGGTGCCGGTCTGTCAGAAACGTTTGCATATGAGTGGTTACACGACAACGGCGCGTATGATCGAGCAGTTGGATGTGAACAGTCCTTATGCTTCGTTTTTGTACGAGACAGAACTCGAATCGGTAAACAATACGATTATGCAGGACTTCGGAGGGTATAGCTATGTGTTGAACCAGGCTTTCCAACATGAACGGATCGGCTGTTCATCGAAAACCAACGGGACTTCTTTTATTGAGTTCCCCGAATTGGGTTTTCTGGCAACGGGCACCCCTGGCATGTTGTTGAAGCTGATCCCTTCGACCGAGAGCGGCCTTTATAGCCGTCTGCTGATTTACCGTATAACCGGCCGTGCCGACTATCAACCGCTTACATCGGTCGACGATACGATGTGCAGCGTGCGTTATTTTGAAAGGCTGGGGCAACGGGTACTTGATATGGCGGTGCATCTGGAGAAGTCTCCGACCTTCGTTGTCTTTTCTGATAAGCAGCGTAAAAGGCTTGACCGTTACTTTGAACGTGAATATAATAATGTACGCGTATTCGGGAACGATGATGTTGCTTCGGTTGTGTTGCGCCATCGCTTGATTATCTTCCGTATAGCGATGACACTGACGGGAATCCGCAAGGGTGAAACGAAGAGTACGGCGGAAGAAATCGAGATTTTGGATGACGATTTCGATATCGCTTTCCATATCGGGACCCGCTGCCTGAGTCATTCGTTGCTGGTGAGCACGTCGTTGAAGCATAGCGATACGAATCAGCGTCATAAGCTGCCGGATGCACAGGTCGACCTGTTCGATGTGATGCCGGATGAGTTTAAGACGTCGGATATAATCGATGAGGCCGGTGTCCGGGGAATTAGCCGTTCGAGTGTGTTCCGTATGTTGAAAAAAGCACAGGAATACAGCCTTGTCGTTTTAGTATCAACCGGTTACTATCGCAAGACAGAAAAAGGCAAAAATGTCAAAAAATGAAAAATGGGGGTGAGACTCGTGACACTCGTGAGACTCATTAACATTTCACCGACCTAAAACGACCTTTTTTGAAACGGATAGTTATCGCCCCGAAAACGAGTAGGCATCGGACTTCTGACGGATAAGCACCCGTTGGAAGGGTATTGAAGAAAACAGTTTATTCTACTGGGTTCGAAAAGTGCTTGTAAATTATGATTATTAATAGTTAGAGAAGTAGAAAAGACTGACTAAAAAAAAGGTTCCTTTTTTCTCGCCAGCAAAATTACGACATTCTTTTGAACCTCCAATCTTTTTCCAAATATTTTTTTCTTTTCTATATCCTTTCTTATCAATACAATAACGAAGTTAGTACAAAATTCATCCTTTTTTATACGAAAGCAAAAGAAGAGAAAAAACGTGACTAGAAAAAAGGAACGTTTAAACTCGTCATTTAACAATTTGTGACATTTTGGCGTGTCCTCTGGATAGACTTTTATAACACTATTATTAATATTAAATTTTAGAAGTATGAACAAAAAGTTTTCTACTTTGCTTGTCGGCGCATTGCTGACATCTAGTGTTGGAGCTTTCGCTACATCTACAATTAGAACAGTAGGTCATAACATTGACTTGCGTCCTAATGAGACGATGAGCGTTGCGCCTACAAAAACAATTACAAAATTTGAAAACAAGCTGTATCAGTTGTCTGATGGTAACGGTAATGTCCTGGTTCAGGAACGTAACCTGACAACTGGTGAATTGACAATGAAGTTGGTTGCTGCAGCTGATGCTCCAATCAATGCTTCTTTGTGGACAATCACGGCTATTGAAGATGCTCGTAGCGGTTATATCTTTAATTATGTGAATAAAGAAACCAACATGCCTCTGTCTATTGATGTTGCTAAAACGTTGAAAGCGACTGCTGTTCAGGCAACTGCAGATTTGGCATCTGCTAACGCTTCTGTTGTAGAGGGTTGTCTGGAAAATTGGGCATGGTATACGACAGACGATAACGGAACTACTGCTTTTCCGGTATCAAAAGTATATTCTTATTTTACAGCTGACTCTATCGCTGTTCTGCAGAAGAAAGCTGACGGTACAATCGTTACTGTAAAGTATTCTAAAGCTGTTGCCGGTACTAATGCTTCTTCTGTTACTGATGCTATCACGATTCAGCCGGTTGAAGCTGCTGCAATCGTTTTGACAGCTAACGACCTGAACAGAAAAGTCGATTTCAAGTATGAATTGGCTGATGCTGCAGCTGCAATGGGCGTTGTTGCTAGCGATACATTCTCAATCGCTTCTTCAACAGTTCCTACTACTGCAAGTGAATTCCTGAATAACAAATTCATGGCTGAAGCTGTAGGTACAGATATTACTAATGCTACAGGTTATACTGCAGATAAATTGGGTATCACTGCTACTAACAAGATGGAAGATTATGTATATCTGAAAACTACTGATAACAAATATCTGTATGTTTCTGAAAATTTCTATCCTTCCAGTTCTAAATTCCTGAAGTTGGCATTGAGCACAGGTAAATTAGCAACCGCTCCTGCCGTTACAGGTATGACGGATGCTACTTGGAAAGCTCGTTCTGCTTTCAAGGTAACTTACTATCCTTCTGTTGATAGTTTGGTATTCGAACCACTGAATGCTTTGAGCGCAAATCCGGCAAACAATGCTTGGTTGAATGGTGACTATGCTTTCAACTCTGTAAACAATAAGTTGTCTGCATTCTTTAATGCTGCTGCTACTGCTGCAACTGACTTGCAGGATTATACAAACATTGGTCAGGTAGTTGTTCGTATTGGTAATTTGACTCCGACAGAATCAGTTATCACTGCTTACAATACAGAAGTAACAGGTACTTACAATGCTGTAACTAACCCGGGTTCTCTGTTGACTAAGTTCACTTACGCAGACAGAAAATTTGCTTATCTGCAGCGTGCAACTTTGCCTGCTGGTTTGTATTTCATTAAGAATGCAACTACCGCTAAAAACTTGGTTTGTAACTTCGAAGGTACAATGATGTACGACGCTGTTGAAAAATACGAAGGTGGTGAGGTTGCTCAGAATTACAATGATATGCCTGCTACTATGTGGGTAGTTAATACTACGGGTTGTACAACAGTTGATGTTAAGAACCGTGAATATGGTGCTAATGCAACTGCATTTGCTGCTGATCCATTCGCAGGTCAATTGTATGTAGATGCTGATGGTAAATATTATACAATCAACAAGAATTACACAGGCATTGCTGCTAAAAATCAGGAATTGAATAATCTTGAATCTTATGCAATCGATGCTGTTACTGACAACGATGCTTTGACTAGCGAACATCATGGTTATCAGAACCTGACTAAGCTGAATATCTCTAAATACAATTTGGCTTATAACTTGTTTGTAAACAAGGATTTGTTCCTGGATGTAACAGCAGATAAGAATTTTGCTCCGTCTGATGACAATAGCGCTTATTTCGAAGCTGAAGCAGTTACTGCTGCAACAGATGTTAAGTTTGGTGCCGGTGTTGGTGTAGCTAATCTGCCTCAATTGGTGAGAACTGCTTATACATTGAAAGTATACGATACTAACCTGATCGACAACGATAAATATTATGTATATTTGGTTGAAGAAACAGGCGAAAACCCATACTATCAGGCTATGACAGAAGCTGAAGCTATCGAAAAATCTGCTACTGCATCCGTTCGTAAAGGTGTATTCTATCTGAAAGCTGATCAGGTGAAGGGTAGTGACAAATACTATGTATTGATCGACATCAACGAAGCTGGTATCAAAACAGCTGGCTTGTCATTAGCTACAGATAATGGTAACGTACAGGCTCATTGCATCGACGCTGTAGGCCGTATGAGTTATTTGAATCTTGACAACATCGCTTCTGAAAGAGCTTCTGCTTTCCACGTAACATCTACTCCTGTTGCTCTGTATCGTACAATTGCTGATGCAAAGACAGCTAAGATCTTCCGTCAGAGAGGTACTGCTAAAGAATATCTGTTTGAAGATTCTAACAATCAGGTAGGTGCTCCTAACTATGTAAAAGACTTTGGTTATCTGGGTCTGACTGCAGAAGGTATTGCTCCGGCAGGTAAAGGTTCAACAACTGCTATGTACGTTAAATATGTAAAAGCATCTGACGAAATCATGCCTCAGTATTTGTTTGCTGTTGATACTGTAACTGTAAAAGATGGTAAATGGTGTGCTACCGACGAACATGGATATATCCAGGAAGGTGATGCTCATAGCGACCATACTGTTCCTTATATCGGTTATCTGGCAGGTAGATTCCTGGTTAATCTGACTGACTCTATCGAAGGAAAAGATGCTATGCTTCACAATGCTGACAAGTTCAAATATTCAGGTTACGATCGTCTTGGTTTCGTAGAAGCTATCTGCCGTGTAGAAGGTGGTGTTGAATATCTGTATATCCTGAAAGGTGGCAACACTTTGGAAAGCATTCAGGCTAAATATGGCGTAGTTGATCCTGCAACATTTGATGATGCAACTGTATTCGATAAGAAAACATTGGATGGCAAACATGCTAACTATGCATTCTCTTTGCGTCTGATCAACGAAGAAGCTGAAAAAGACTTCCTGATCGAGTCTAAGGGTGAAGGTTCTGCTATTGGTTCATTCAAGGGTGCTTGGGTTAAAGTTCAGAACTCTTGCCCGGTATTGGCTAAGTTCACTACAACTGGCTCTGACCATGAAGATGAAACTGGTACTATTGAAGAGTTGATTAACAACGCTCAGATATTCAATATCGAAGATGGTCTTGACGAAGTTGCAACAGATAACGAAACTATTAATTCAGTTTCAACTGTAGCAGTAGTAGCTGGAAACGGTGAAGTAATCGTTAAGGGTGCTGAAGGCAAGAAGGTTACTATTACTAACGTTCTTGGTCAGACAGTTGCAAACACAGTTATCACTTCAAATGAAGCTGCAATCTCTACTCCTGCAGGTGTAGTTGTAGTAGCTGTAGAAGGCGAAGCTGCTGTAAAAGCAATCGTTAAATAAGAAATTATTTATAATCAATAAATTTTAAATTGACTGCGCGGTCCCGTTAGGAACCAATTACCCCGCGAGGGCGAACAAGCGGTCAGTATTAATACTAAAGTAATGAAATAAAGTTCTTCTGTTCTACCTCTGTGAAGAGTGAAAACAGACACAAACAAAGCCCGACGGAACGATCCGCCGGGCTTTCGTTGGTTAATAAACTTACTTTGTAACTTTAAAAGCGACGTTAATTATTCTATTCCGAAATAAAAGCATTATCTTTGCACCATAATATAGATTATGCTATGGCTAAACCAATTAAAGAAACTCCGGTTTTGACAGGGAAAGATGCTAAACATTTTTCTGAAAAGATTGCCAATATAAAACCAGAGTCTAAAGAGGAAAAGGAAGCTGCAAAAAATGCTTTCGAGAAATTCAAGGCCATTGCTTCATTTACTTTGTAGAAGATGGCTTTTGAAGATTTTAATTTTATACCGCTAAAGGTAGATACAGAGATAAAACCGTTTAAGTGCAAGGATGAGGACTTAAACGGTTTTTTATTGGATGATGCCCGAAAATATTTGGTCGACCTGATGGCGGTAACCTATTTGCTAGAAGATTTATCTACAAATAAAACTGTTGCTTATTTCAGTTTATTGAATGATAAAATATCGTCTGATCCGGAACAAAACTCAGTATGGAATAAGTTGAGCCGACGCATACCTAATCCTAAAAGGCGAAAACATTATCCAGCGGTAAAGATTGGACGATTGGCAGTGTCCCTTGAATATGCGCAACAAGGTTTGGGAAAAGATATTATACGTTTTATCAAATATTTATTCACTCATGGGAATCGGACGGGGTGTCGGTTTATTACAGTGGATGCATATAAGGATGCTATTGTTTTCTATCAAAAGTCAGGTTTTGATTTTATTACTGAGAAGGATAAGAGTGACGAAACTCGTTTAATGTTTTATGATTTAAAGCGTTTTGTGAGCGAGTAGCCATTTTTTACGCCATCGCTATCGCCAGCACGCTCACCCGTACTCCAGGGATCGTCAGCAGTGCTTCGGCACATGCTCCGATGGTCGATCCGGTGGTGATGACATCGTCGATAAGGAGGATGTGTTTTCCTGCCAGGACTTCGCGGTCGACGACAGAGAAAATATTCTGCATATTCAGCCAACGGTCGTAAGTCTGTTTGTGCGTCTGTGTTTCTGTCTCTTTTGTGCGTCGGAGGCTGGTGGTGTCGATCGGGAGTTTCAAAAGGGTGTTGAGGCCGCGGGCGATCCATTCGGACTGGTTGTAGCCGCGCTGTTTTCGCTTCTTGGGATGGAGCGGGACGGGGAGGAGAAGGTCCGGGCGGTCTGACAGGATCGCTTTTTGATACCTCAGGCCGGCCATACGTCCCAGACGGAAACCGATCTCACGGTTGTCGTGGTATTTCAGGGAATGGATAAGCTGTTGCACATGGCCGCCTTTTTCGTAATGCAGGAAAGCGGCTGCATGGTAAACCGGGACTTTTCCGCCGAACAGGTAGGTGGCGGGGTTCTCTTCCAGAAAATTGTGTCCTGTACGGGGCAGGTCGCAAAGACATTTCAGGCAGATATGCTCTTCCCCTCCGACGAGAGGCGTCTGGCACAGCATGCAGAGCTTAGGAAAAAAGAGGTGCAGCAGGTCATTAAAAATCTTCCTCATAATCGTTCCCGTTGAATAATTGTTTCAGACAACGGGATGCTTCCCGGCTTTCAAAGCCACGGCCGGCAGCAAAACGGAGGAGTTTGATGTAGATATCCCGTTCGTCCTTGCCTTTGGTCGATTTCTTTTTCGCCTTCAGCAATGATTGGAGGATATCGGCATATTCTTTTTCGTCTATCCCTTCCAGCGCTTCCGAACGGATGGGGGCAGGGATATTCCTTTTTTGAAGTTCGTATGCGATTTTGATGCGTCCCCATTTGTTGAAGCGCAGTTTGTCGTTCACGAAATAACGGGCGAAACGATGTTCGTCGATGAATTTTTCCTGGAGCAGACGTGCAATGATTCGCTCGCCTTCCTCTTGGGAGAGGCCGGCGGCTTTAATCTTTTTTTGTACATCCTGGATGCAGCGTTCGGCAGTCGAGCAGTAAGCGGCTGCGCGGCGTAGCATTTCGGGTTCGGTTATCTGTTCCATGTTTGTGCCTTTACGAAGCGGTCTTTACCCGATAGGTCCTGTATCAGTTCCACATTCTTGAATTCCATCATGCGCAGCATATTTACCACGGCTTCGCCCATCTGTGCGTTGATCTCGAAATAGAGGTAGCCTTTCTTTTTCAGTTTCTGTTCGGCAAAGCGGGCGATGTTATTGTAAAACAACAACGGGTTGTCGTCGGGTACGAACAGTGCTAGCGAAGGTTCGTAATCGAGCACGTTTTTCTCCATTTCCGCTTTTTCCTTCTCCATGACATAGGGAGGGTTGCTGACGATGACATCGAATTCATCTTCTATGGAATCAGCCGTTTTGGATGGCTGGAGAATATCTTTTTCGTAGAAAGTCAACTGTACGCGGTTGATCCCGGCATTTCTTTTGGCTATTTTCAATGCCTCCGGAGAGATATCGAGTGCTGAAACCTGTGCTTTCTTCAGTAATCTCCTTAAAGTAATGGCAATGCAGCCGCTACCGGTACCTACGTCCAGGATGTCAATACTCTTTTTAGCATAATCGTGTACGATCAATTCCACCAATTCTTCCGTTTCCGGACGGGGGATCAGCACTGACGGGTTCACTAGAAACTCAAATCCGTAAAAGTCTGTTTTACCGAAAATATATTGGATCGGCTCATATTTTACCAATCGTTCTACGATATTATAAATCTGTGTCTTCTCCGTCTCAGATAATTCTTTATCTTTGCAAAGTAAGAATTGGTGCGGCTGAATATCGCAAGCGCGTTCCATTATCAAACGAATGAATGCTTTAATTTCACTTGGCGGATAATAATCTTTGAGCGTATTTTGTATATAGGCGACAGTCCCAGTCATATCAATTTAATTTTAATGCAAAAGTAATGCAAAAACCATTTATAAGCAAAGAAAATGGTCGAGGTTGAGAATAAATATATGGCTCGTTGTATTTCACTAGCCCGTGGCGGAGCGGGCAATGTGGCACCGAATCCGATGGTTGGAGCCGTGATCGTGCATCAGGGTAAAATTATCGGAGAAGGCTATCACCGGAAATATGGCGAAGCGCATGCCGAGGTGAATGCAATCGCTTCGGTTCGTGATGAGTCTTTGTTGAAAGAGGCTACGATATACGTTAGTCTGGAACCCTGTTCGCACTATGGGAAGACACCTCCCTGTGCGGAGTTGATTATAAAAAAACGGATACCGCGTGTGGTGATCGGGTGTCTGGATCCGTTTCCGGAAGTGTCGGGAAGAGGGGTACGGATGCTGCGTGAAGCAGGTGTGGAAGTGGTAACCGGTGTGATGGAAAAGGAAGCCTGGGAGTTGAACCGGGTGTTTATGACTTTTCAGGAAAAGCGGCGGCCTTACATTTATTTGAAATGGGCGCAGAGTGCGGACGGTTTTATGGATCGTGGGCGGACGGATAATACCTCACCGGCTGTCGTATTGTCTTCACCGGAGACGATGCGCAGGGTGCATTCTTTGCGGGCGAATGTGGCGGCTATCATGGTCGGGACACAGACGGCTTTTCTGGATAACCCTTCTCTAACGGTACGGCATTGGGCTGGAAACTCACCTGTCAGGGTGGTGCTCGACCGGACTTTACGTATTCCCTCGCATTATCATTTGTTTGACGGTACGGTGAAAACACTGGTCTTTACCGCTGGAAAAGCGGAAAACCGGGAGAATGTGGAGTACGTCACCCTCGATTTTTCACAGCCAGTCTTGCCGCAGGTGATGCACGAATTGTATATCCGTAAATTAAATTCGTTGATGGTGGAAGGAGGAGCTGTGCTTCTTGAGCATTTTCTGGAGGAGAATTTATGGGATCAGATATTTGTTGAAACAGCCCCTGTCAATCTGGAATCGGGTGTAAAAGCGCCGGATCTGAACAGGGTGGCATCTTTGTCGTTAACGGACGTGAAAAAAGTTCAGAACCACGTAATCGCTGTTTTTTCACGGAAAAATCAGTGAGCGAAGTAGTTTAACGGAACTAAAATATTATAAATATTAGCCGATATTGGGAATAAAGCAAAAAATGTTTCTACTTTTGTGGCTTTATATGCAACAAACTTATTTTTGGATGAAAAATAGAATAGTACTATTTGTAGCGGGATGTATTGCATTGTTTCTGTCTTCTTGTCTGAATTCAGACGATCAGGAGTATGAGATACCTAAGGATTGTCAGATAACGGCATTCTCTGTGGATCATGATTCAATCCTGGGTGGAAAGTTAGATACAGTGAAGTTTGTGATCGATCAGGTAAACGGACGTATTTTTAACCCGGACTCCCTGCCGTTTGGCACAGAGATCGAGAAAGTTGTTTGTACAGTGTCTGTAGCAACGGGCACCTATACTATCGAAGTGACTCAGGATGCTTTGCCTGACTCTACTTTTTACTGGAATAGGGAAGACTCTTTGGATTTCTCCAAACCCGTTAAATTTGTGACTGCCGCATACGACGGTATTACAAAGAAAACGTATATCGCTCAGGTAAATGTTCATCAGATGGTGCCTGATTCCATGAGTTGGGAACTGTATGATTCTAGCGTTTTAGGATTCCCGGTGAAAGAACAAAAAGTGGTTACATGGGGGGAAGAGAATAATGAATATTATTATATGTACGCACAGGGAACTGATGCAAGCAAAGGATATTCATTATACAGTTCTTCTGTTTCCGATGCAAAAAGCTGGACGGAAATGACATTGAACGGTCTGCCGGCTGGTGAGGTTCGTCTTTCTCAGATGACTGAGTATGATGACGCTTTATTTGTGCCTACAACCAAAGGGGCGCTCTATTGCTCTGTTAACGGACAGGACTGGACGCTTGTAGATCAAACACCGTCTGTAAATGCATTGTTGGGAGCAATTAATAACGAAATAGGTTTAGGCCAGACTTCGTTCCTGTCTGCAATCGTAGAAGAGAACGGTACACGGAGCTTTGCTTTTATGGATAAGGATATGAAATGGACAACCGGTGATGTTGTTCCTGATGAATTCCCAGTAAGTGGTTTTGGTTCTTTGGCTTCTTATTCAAGTAGTAGCAAGCAAAACAGTTTGACTGTGGTTGCCGGAAAAGACAAGAACGGTAAATTGCAGAATTCAGCCTGGGGCACCATGAATGGTAAACAGTGGGTTTTGCTGACCGATATAGAATCTGATTATTTCGATAAGAGAGAAGGTGTAATGCTTTCTGCTTATGATGATAAGTTCTGCCTGATAGGTGGTATCGGTGAATCGAATAAAGCGTTTAAAGATATTTATTTCTCCATAGACAGGGGTGTGACATGGACATTGTCGGACACGCTGACTGTGATGCCGGAAGATTATAAAGCGAGAGGTTTTGCTTCCGTTTTAGTGGATAAAGAGAATTTTATGCTAATTTTCGGCGGTAAAGAGAATAATAATGCAAATGATCTGGACCAGATCTGGAAAGGCCGTATAAACCGTTTAGGTTTTAAGGATTGAGAAAGTTCGTGGAGGAAAGTATAATTTTAGGAAGAATTTAGCGTTAGAAAAAGAGGTGTAGAACATAACAGCATTGCATATGACTTCAACTTTTTTTCAACGGATTCTTATACTGATACTGATGGCCGGCTCATTTACCGGTCTCCACGCACAGGAATATAAATATGAAATAGGCGGAATGGCCGGTGGCGCTTTCTATATGGGAGATGCCAACAAGAATGCTTTCTTTAAAGGAATGAATCCGGCAGTGGGAGCAGTATTCCGTTATAATGCCAACTTCAGATGGGCTTTCAAAGGCAATCTGATGTGGGGACAGGTTTCAGGCAGCACGGAAGGACTGGAAAATGTTTTTCCGGACAATGCGCAGGCATCGTTCAGCCGTAGCCTGGTAGAACTGGGCGGACAGATGGAGTTTAACTTCTTTCCGTACAGTGATAAATTTGCTTATGCAGGGGCGAAGCGCTTCACTCCTTATGTATTCCTGGGATTAGGAATTACATACGGAACAGGTAATGAAGCGTTTTTCGGACCGAATATCCCGTTAGGGGTAGGCGTAAAGTATAAGATCAAGAACAGGATTAACCTGGGATGCGAGTTCTCGTTCCGTAAATTGTTCGGAGATAAATTCGATGTTACGAACGGGGATAATGCAATACTGGATAATCCGTATCAGATAAGTGGCAGTTTCTTGAAGAACAAAGATTGGTATTCATTTTTACTGCTATCTGTTACCTGGGACTTTGGTCCGCGTAACAGGCCATGTAATAGTATAAACAGCAACAGTACGTTTAGATACTGAGAAACACTATGTCATTGATAGAGGAAATAGACAAAGATCGCTTGCCGCAACATGTGGCGATTATTATGGATGGAAACGGACGTTGGGCCAAAGCGCAAGGGAAAGACCGGAGCTATGGACACCAGGAGGGCGTTGTTTCCGTGCGTAGAGTGGTAGAGGCGGCAACGACGATTGGACTGAAGTACCTGACAGTGTACACATTTTCGACAGAAAACTGGAACCGGCCTGAAGCGGAGGTGAAGGCGTTGATGAGTCTGCTTGTCTCCGCCATCCATCGCGAAACTCCGGATCTGATGAAAAATAATGTACGTCTGATGGCGATCGGTAATTTGGACCGTCTGCCGGAGGATGCGCATGCAACGTTGCTGGATTGTATAAAACAAACTTCTGCCAATACGGGAACTACCCTGGTATTGGCTCTTAGTTATTCTTCCCGCTGGGAAATAACAGAAGCTGTCAGACAGCTCGCCGTTCAAGTACTGGAAAAGAAAATAAACCCCAACGATATAACCGAGACAGTGGTCTCGGACCACCTGACGACCAAAGGCATTCCCGATCCGGATCTGCTGATTCGAACCGGAGGAGAAAAACGCATCAGTAACTTTCTGCTGTGGCAATGTTCGTATGCGGAGTTCTACTTTACCGATGTTTTTTGGCCGGCATTCAGAGAAGAAGAGTTGTATGAAGCTATATTGTATTACCAGCAACGTGAACGCCGTTTCGGTAAGACAAGTGAGCAATTAATCTTATAAACAATAGCTGTTATATGTACAAAAGAATAGTGCTGTTTTTTATTTTCCTAGGTTTTGCCTGCGGAGCATTTGCCCAGGAAAGTGACACTACCCAGGTTGAAGTATCGGCAGAAGTGCCGGTCATTAATTATTCGTCGACGCCGAAGCGGTATAAGATTGCCGATATTAAGGTGACGGGTATTAAGAATTATGATGATTTCGTGTTAATCGGTTTCTCCGGATTATCGGTAGGTGACGTGGTCACTATCCCCGACGCCGGAGGTGAGATTACAACAGCGGTAAAGCGTTTTTGGAAACACGGATTGTTCTCGGATGTAAAAATCCTGGCAACCAAGATTGAAGGTGACCAAGTCTGGCTGGAAATTCAGTTGAAACAACGTCCCCGTATATCGGAAGTAAATTATCATGGTATCAAGAAAGGAGAGAGGGAAGACCTTGAAGCCAAGTTGGGTTTGAAGAAAGGTTTTCAGGTAACTCCCAACCTGATGGACCGTGCAAAGATCGTTATTCAGAAGTTCTTTGACGGCAAAGGTTTTAAGAATGTAGACGTTGATATTGTACAGCGTGACGATTTGTCGAAAGAAGGCGAGGTGATCGTTGATATTAATATCGATAAGAACGAAAAGACAAAGATCCACCGTATTTACTTCGAAGGTAATGAAGCGCTATCAGCAAGGGACCTGAAGAAGGCGATGAAGAAGACGAATGAAAAGTTCAGTCTTCCGAACGACTGGAAAACCAGTATCCTGGAAGCATTCAGTACAAAGAAGTTTACTACTGAAGAATACGAGAATGATAAAAATAATATTATCGCTAAGTACAACGAACACGGTTATCGTGATGCAGTGCTGCTATCGGACAGTGTTGTCAACTTTAATGAAAAGAAAGTCGACATCTACCTGAAGGTTGAAGAAGGTGATAAATATTATCTGAAAGATATCCGTTTCGTGGGTAATACGCAGTATGCATCTGACTTTTTGGAATCAATCCTGGGAATGAAACCGGGAGAGGTGTATAACCAGAAGAAGTTGAATGAACGTTTGACGACAGACGAAGATGCGGTTTCCAATGTGTATTATAATAATGGTTATATCTTCTTCAGTGCCGACCCGGTAGAAGTGGATGTGGATAACGACTCTATCTCTTTGGAAGTACGTATCCAGGAAGGCCCGCAGGCTACCATCAACCGTGTAATCATTAATGGTAACGACCGTTTGTATGAAGATATCGTACGTCGTGAGCTTCGTACCAAGCCAGGTATGTTGTTCAGCCGTGAAGACTTGATGCGTTCCGTTCGTGAAATTGCCCAGATGGGACATTTCGATCCGGAAAATATGGAGCCGAAGCCGATACCTGATCCGGAGAACGGAACAGTGGATATCCAATATAACCTGACATCGAAGGCGAACGACCAGATTGAGTTCTCGGCCGGTTGGGGACAAACAGGTGTGATCGGTAAGTTGAGTCTGAAGTTTACGAACTTCTCCATGAAGAACTTCCTGAATCCGAAAACTTATAAAGGTATTATCCCGCAGGGTGAAGGCCAGACATTGACATTGAGTGGACAAACTAACGGTCGCTACTATCAGGCTTATAGTATTTCATTTATGGACCCGTGGTTCGGCGGAAGACGTCCGAATACTCTTTCTGTAAGTGCTTATTTCTCCAAACAGACTGATATCAGTAGTAACTACTATAATAACAGCATGTCGAATTATTACGGTGGCTATCCTTATTATGGAAATAGCATGTATGGCGGTTACTACGGTAACTATGGCGGTTATTATAATAATAACTATGAATTGGCATACGACCCGGATAAATCGATTATGATGTTCGGTCTTTCTGCCGGTTATGGTAAGCGTCTGAACTGGCCGGATGACTACTTCCAGTTTATGGCTACATTGAATTATCAGATGTATATCATGCATGACTGGGCATACTTCCTGGTGCAGAACGGTACTTGCCACAATGTAAACCTGGAATTGATGTTGCAGCGTAACTCTATCGACAACCCGTTGTATACTCGTAGCGGTTCGCAGTTCTCTATGTCAGTCAGTGCTACTCCTCCTTATTCTTTATGGGACGGAAAGGACTATGCTAATATGTCGGACGATAATCCTGATAAGTTTAAGTTTATCGAGTATCATAAATGGAAGTTCAAAGCAAAGATCTTCTCTCCGTTGGCTCCGAGAGCGATCAAACGTACACCGGTATTGATGACACGTGTTGAATACGGATTCCTGGGATCTTATAATAAGCACAAACGTTCTCCGTTTGAAACATTCTATATGGGGGGTGACGGTATGAGCGGATACTCCAGTACGTATGCAACTGAAACGATTGGTTTGAGAGGTTACGAAAACGGTAGTATTGCCGGTAATGGTGGATATAACTCTTATGGTTATGCTTACTCTCGTCTGGCAATGGAATTACGTTATCCGTTCCTGTTGGAACCGTCTTCTACGATTTACGGTCTTGTATTTGCTGAAGCAGGTAATGCATGGCGAGATTTGAAGAGCTTTAATCCGTTTGACTTGAAACGTTCTGCCGGTGTTGGTGTACGTATCTTCTTGCCGATGATCGGTTTGATGGGTATCGACTGGGCGTATGGTTTCGACAAGGTGGATGGTGCTCGTAGTGCAGGTGGAAGCAACTTCCACTTCATCATCGGACAGGAGTTCTAATAATAAACAATGGATTAATTTAAAATTAACAATTCATCGTCAAGCGTTAACCATAATTCGTTGGAACAAAGTAAACCCTCTGCTATATTTGCAGTCAGAGAGTGAAACTATAAAAAGAAAGCGTATGAAGAAGATTATTGTTTTGAGTTGTATGATGCTCCTTTGCTCTTTTGCCGGTATGGCACAAAAGTTTGCCTTGATAGATATGGAGTATATACTAAAAAATATTCCGGCTTATGAGATGACGAACGAACAGCTGAGCCAGGTATCGAAGAAGTGGCAGAATGAGGTGGAAGCTATCCAGCAGGAAGCACAAAACATGTATAAGACCTATCAGAGTGATTTGGTATTCCTTTCTGCCGAGATGAAAACGAAGCGTGAAGAGGAGATAGTGAAGAAGGAACAGGAAGCACAGGACCTGAAACGTCAGTATTTCGGACCGGAAGGCGAGTTGTACAAGAAGCGTGAAAGCTTGATGAAACCTATCCAGGATGAAATCTATAATGCCGTAAAGGAGATTTCGGAAGACAAGGGGTATCAACTCGTTGTTGACCGTGCTTCGGCGATGAGTATTATTTTTGCTTCTCCGAAGATAGATATCAGCAATGAAGTGCTGTTAAAGTTAGGATATTCAAAATAAATGCTTACATTTGTGCGCTTTATGCACAAAATAACATGATTGATTAATAACAATAATATTTTATAGAAAATGAAGAAACTGATTATTTTTTTGTTGATGATCCTCCCGTTAGGAGTTTTTGCTCAGGAAGCAAAGGTGGCAATTGTTAATTCGCAGGAAATTATGATGGCTATGCCGGAAATAGCAGCTATGCAGGAAACAATGAAGCAGATGAATGACAAATATGCGGGTGAGATGAAGACGATGGAGGATGAATTCCAAAAGAAATATACAGATTATATCGCTCAGCAGGATTCAATGACTGAAAATATCAAACTGAGAAGAACACAGGAATTGGAAGATATTCGTCAGCGTGTTGAAAACTTTACACAGGTTGCACAACAGGATATGAATAAAAAACAGCAGGAATTGTTGGCTCCGATCCAGGATAAGCTTAGAAATGCTATCAAAGCTGTAGGTGATGAAAAAGGCTATGCTTATATCATCGATAACAATCCTGGTATCGTTCTTTATACCGGCAATGCTGCAATCGATGCTACTCCGTTGGTAAAAGCTAAATTAGGTTTGAAATAATAGATTCTAATTAGAGATATAACAAAGGATGCCTTTCTATGGAGGGCATCCTTTGTTGTATTATATAAAGAAGGAAGAAATATGTTTTCACAAAAAGCAGGACCTATCGGGATTTTTGATTCTGGCTATGGTGGATTGACAGTCTTTGATAAGATCCGCCAGGCAATGCCTGAGTATGACTATATTTATCTGGGCGATAATGCACGTACACCTTATGGACCACGTTCATTTGAGGTGGTTTACCGTTTCACCCGCCAGGCCGTAATGAAATTGTTTTCCGAGGGGTGTCAGTTGGTGATTCTGGCGTGTAATACGGCATCGGCGAAAGCCTTGCGTACCATTCAGCAGCGTGATCTGCCGGACTGGGATCCGGCCCGCCGTGTGTTGGGAGTTATTCGTCCGACGGTGGAAATGATGGATCAGGTCAGCACTACAAAACATATAGGTATTCTGGGGACAGCCGGAACAATATCTTCACACTCCTATTTACTGGAGATAGAGAAAATGTTTCCTCATATCACTGTGACGGGAGAGTCCTGTCCGATGTGGGTTCCATTAGTTGAGAACAATGAGTTCGATTCTCCCGGAGCGGATTATTTTGTACAAAAACATCTGGATCATATTCTGTCGGTCGATCCCCGGATAGATACACTGGTACTGGGATGCACGCATTATCCGCTTTTAATCGGCAAAATCAGACAGTATTTGCCGCAGGGGATAACCGTCTTTGCGCAGGGAGAATACGTGGCAGATAGCCTGAAAGACTATCTAAACAGGCATCCGGAAATGGACTGCCGGCTTACGCGTGGCGGAGAATGCCGTTTCCTGACTACAGAGTCTGCCGCGAAATTCTCGGAGGCAGCCTCAGTCTTCCTGAATGATCCGATAGAAGTGGAGCAGATATCTATTGATTAAAAAAGAATCCGATGAAGTGGCCGAAGCATATATTCCTGTTAGCGGTACTGTTTGTTTGTGCCTGTGCCGATGCGGAAGAACTGGATACCTATCTGCGCAATAAAGGACTGGTCGATATCTCTGCACAGGATTCTTCCATTCGTGTACAACTGGTTTATGCAACTCCCGATAATTTTATGGGGGAAGCAGTTTATTCCGGAATCACGCGTGCCTGGCTTCATCCGGATGCCGCCGGGAAACTTATCGCGGCTCAACGGCTATTGAAAAAAGAAAATCCCGACCTTACGTTGGTTGTTTATGATGCGGCCCGCCCAATGTCCGTACAACGTAAAATGTGGGCACTTGTTCGCGGAACCGATAAGGTGAATTATGTCAGCAATCCGGCTAACGGCGGCGGATTGCATAATTATGGAATGGCAGTAGATGTAACTATCCTTGATAAAACAGGCGCTCCCCTTCCTATGGGAACGCCATTCGATTTCTTTGGCGAAGAGGCTCATACGAATAATGAAGAGGCTTTATTGGATGCCGGGAAAATAGATCGCACAGCCTATGATAACCGACGTTTGCTTCGCCGGATCATGAGAAATGCCGGGTTCCGCATCATTCCTTATGAATGGTGGCATTTCAATGCTTGCAGCCGGGCAGAAGCCCGGCAAAGCTATCCTGTTTTGGATTAGTTGATATTCTTACCGAAAGGAGTCAGGGCAAGGGCTGCCATCTTGAAATGTTGTCTTCCCCAGGGGATACCGATGATGGTGATACACAGCAGTAACCCGAATCCCAGGTGTGTCAGGCAGATCCAGAAACCTCCGAGTATGATCCATAGAATGTTCATGATAATGCAGAGGCAACCTCCGGAATTGCCATTATCCGTAACCGTGCTACCAAAAGGCCACAAAGCCAGCAGAGCCAGTTTCAATGTCTGTAGTCCGAATGGAATGCCGATGATCGTAACCATCAGCAGGAGGCTTGAGACCAGATATTCAATACTGGTGATCAGTCCGCCGAATATTAACCAGATGATATTACCTAAAAATTTCATACTTGCGTGATTTATAGTTCCTACAAATGTAGCATAATTCTACTTAAAAGCAATAGTTATCGGAGCTGAAACCGATAGGCATCGCTTCATCTGCGGGTAGGCATCCGTTTGAAACCTTCCTGACCGGATATTTATTCCGTTATCAGAAGTGTATCGGCAACTTCTATATGCCGTGTTTGCATGCTGTCCAATTCGGCAAGTACCTGTTGTTTTACGATAGCAAAACTGTCGCGGAATTCCGCTTTGACAGGCAATGAAGGAGGTGCCTCCATGTTCAGGGGATTTATCGGCTGGCCGTTTTTGTGTACACGGAAATCGAGATGAGGACCAGTCGAGAGACCGGTAGAACCCACATAAGCGATCACTTCACCTTGCTGCACATGGCTGCCCACCTGTATGCCTTTGGCAAACTTGCTGAGATGCATATAAGTGGTGGTATATACGGAGTTGTGTTTTACTTTCAGGAAATTTCCGCCGCCATTCTGGTATCCTTTGGCAATAACGGTTCCGGCTCCGATGCTTTTAACCGGGGTACCGACCGGTGCTGCATAATCAACCCCGTGGTGAGCACGATAGCGTTTCAAAATCGGATGGAAACGGGCATTCGTAAAGCGTGACGTGATACGGAAGATATCCAGCGGGGCTTTCAGGAATGCTTTACGCAAACTGTTCCCGTCCTGGTCGAAGTATTCGAATACGCTGTCCTGGGTAAAGGGGATGGCAACAAAGTCTTTTCCCTGATGAGTAAAAATTGCTCCCTGGATACCGCTTATATTCAGTGCAGTTGTGTCGTCGATATAAGCAATATCATAGAGGACACGGAAAGAATCCCCCTCTTTTACATCATAAAAGTCTATTTGCCAGGCAAAGACATCGGCTATATTGATTGCCAACAACGGGTTTACGCCTTTCGATTGTAATACGTTCCATAAGGAGGAATTGATTGTTCCTTCTACGTACTGGCGTTTTAAAGTAATAGGCTTGTTAAACTCGTAGGCACTGATCGTATCGCCGGTAAAGTCGATCACTGCGTAATCGGTTTTCGATTTGGCAAAAGCAATGTAGCGTATCTGTGCAGTGCTGTCTTGCATGGAGAAGGTATAATAATGCATGCCCGCCTGTAGCTTTGTAGGGTCCAGAACTTCTTTGGACGATCTGCTGATACTGTCAGCCATTAAGGCAGAGAAACCGAGGTTAGAGAAGATTGCAGCCGGATTATCACCGTTTTTCATCTTATACTCTTTCAGGTCGAGTGTATCGATGCAGATACCGTATTGATATACGCGTTGGAGGCTGTCGATCCATTCGCTGTCAACTTCTTCTTCGCATTGTTTAGGGGTGTTTTTGCAGGAGATACCTACTATGAACAGTAAAATCAAAATAGGTGCAATGCCTGATCTCTTCATTATATCCTCATTTATAGTTTGTTCGTCGGGTGCAAACTTACGGAAAATAATGTAAAGCATCAGGCGCATGGAAGTAGCGTAGAAGGGAAGATTTGTTAATATTGACTAAATTGAATATCTTTGGGGAACAATTTGGACGGATTTGGCGTCTTATCCTTGTAAGTGATATAACAAATAGTATAGATTATGAAAAGAGTGATTTTTTATGTATTGATGCTCCCGATGGTACTTGGGATGATGATTTCTTGTTCTGAAGCCAAAACAGACGCAAAGAAACTGGAAGGTAAATGGAATGTGGTGGAAGTAAAAGGTGAAAAGATTCTGAAAGAAGGACTGCCCTATATGGAATTCGATATGGCTCAGAATAAATTGCATGGCAATGCCGGTTGTAATATGTTCAATACAACCATTACATTAGATGCCAACGATGTATCTTCGATCACTATTGCACCGGGTGCTGCTACAATGATGGCTTGTCCGGACATGGCAACGGAAGATGCGATCATGAAAGCGATGGGTGATGTGAAAGCGGTTAAAGCCGGTAATTCTGAAAGCGAAATGGCCCTGGTAGACCAGGACGGCAACGTATTGCTTGTTTTATCTAAAAATTAAACCGTATGAAGAAGTATTTATATCTCTGCCTGGCAGTTGTGGGGATAGCCGTATTTGCTTCCTGTAAATCACAAAAAGCTGTGGTGGCTTCCTATTCAGACCTGGATGGCGAATGGAGTGTAGTGGAACTGAACGGTAAGAAACTTGATCCGGCAGACAGCAAACAGCTTATTGTCATTGATGTTGCCCGTAACCATTTGTCGGGGAATGCCGGTTGTAACCGGATGAACGGCAATATCGAATATTCGGAAGCCCGGAAGAACATCATTAAATTTCCGCAAGTCGCCACAACGCGCATGGCATGTCCTGATCTGAAAGGCGAGCAGGAGTTTCTGGAAGCTCTGAATAAAGTAGTTCGTTTTGAGGCGGAAGGAAATGTAAAACCCGTGAATACGATTGCTTTTTACGGGACCGATAATGGAAAGCTGATGGTTATCGAAAAGAAATAAATAAGTAATTTCATAAAAAAGGAGAGGTGGCCCTGTTGAAGGAGGCCACCTCTTTGGTTTAGAGATTGAACATTCCTGTTTGTTGTTGTTTACTTCGCCAATAGTATAAAACCAGTATGTTCTTAAAACCACCAATGTTTCTTCTTTTATTTTTCAATAGCAAAGGCGTGATTGCAAAGCTGTACTACTTGTTCGATAGAATTGAAATCAACTTTGCTTTCATCGATGTATTTCTTTAGTTCTTCTTTTTGTTTAGGAAATAGTTTCAGGAATTGTTTCTCTGTAGAGAATCGTTTTAGCCGTTTGTTTTTTTCGATATAGAATTGATATTCTAATTTGGTTATGACAGTGTTTTTTGTATCGTCTCCTGTTCCATAAACCATATTGGAATAGCTATCAACAGAAGCTGTCTCTGTTTTCCCTCCAAATGTTAAGTCTTTTTTTATTCGTTTTTGACCTGAATATTGAACCAAAATTCGTGGGTCTGATTGTATTACTTCTGCTGCTTCATTCTTGTTTACTAATATGAATATCCGTTCTCCAATCTTTATGGATACAATCATTTCAGGGTCTGCAAATTCTTTTATCTCATTATCCTTGTCGATGAATTGGAACATGTTTTTCAGAAGATCGTAGTTTGACTGTACTTGAAAAACTCTTCCATCTTTATAATAAATATAAGAATCAGTAAATTCAGGAAACAAATAGTTGGAATGAACTCCTTGTGCCCAACAGATAAGTGAATTACAACAAATAAGGAATAGAAAAATAATCGATTTCATATTATTAGGATCAAGAGTGATGATAAGAAAGTTACAAGAAGAGAGTTCCAGATGGTTTTACCATCCGGATCCCTCCTTTTCTTGTAATTAATGATTTAAATGGAACCTGAGGTCCATTTATATGCTTCTTCCGAAGTTGCAGGCAACACATGTACTTGAATTTCATACAGGCGTTTGTATTCCGGAGCTCCGTCTGGACGAATAGCAGTGTTTGTCACTAAGTATTGACGTGGTTGTGTAAAATCGCCCGGTGTACCTAACTTGGGTGCTCCGTTAACCGGATCAACTCTACATGCTCCTTGATCGTCAAGAATAAATTCTAATACCATTTCGTTTATTTTCACTGGCATAATGACACTACGGAACATGCCATCTTGTACTTCTTCATAATAAGCTGTTGGTTTCACACTTTCAGAGTCGAATGCCGATTTAACAAACAAGTGACCTTTGTTGGGTGTTATGTATTCAACTTTGTCTAATGTGAAAACATGAATGATATGTTTTTTTCCTTCCGGGGCAGAACTGTCATCAACAATTTCTTTTGTGTTATTGACTTTCATTGTTTCACCAGCAGCTAATGTCTTGTTCAATATTGTCATCGGTGCTCCGGTATTGTTAGTATATTCAATACCGTTCTCGATAGCATCCATAACAGAACGAGCGAGATAATTTTCCAACCATTGCCCTTTTCCGTCATTATGGTTGACTTGCCATACTTTGTTTACGAAAAGTTCACGCGGACGGTTTCTAACCATGGCTCCAGCTAATTCAAGATTTGAATAAACTGATTCGGGCACTTCATCCCAAACAATGCCGCTTTGGCAGCTGGTAAGGGTTGTTATACCAAATATAAAGGCAAATAATAAATTCTTTATTTTCATAATTTCTTTTGTATATATTATTGATAACTTCTGTTTTCCCATCCAGGATTTTGAACAAAATTACCGTTTACATCCAATGTTGTGCGAGCAAAAGGTAATTTATAGTATACAGCATCATTAAATTTACGTTCATAATAAACCACATTACCACTTAGTGAAGTGATCGGACGGATATCGAAATGAGGAGTGAAGTATTTAGGGTCATCTTTGGATGCCAAATAACCATTGTCTTCTACTTCTGTGCTTTCAACACCTTTGCGGAAAATAAACATACCTTTGGATGATTTGTTTAACTCTTCAATGGTTGTTTTACCTTCTGATTCACCCCATCTCAACAAATCGAAGTAACGGAATCCGGGAACTTCGAATGCAAACTCGATACGGCGTTGCAATTTGTATTCTTCCCACAGATTGTGGCCAACTGCCGATTCATCAAAGTTATCCAAACCTGCACGATTGCGGATTTGATTAACTGCATCGCGAACTTCGTTTTCTTTGCCTCCCAGTTTATAGGCAGCTTCTGCATAGTTTAGCAGTGCTTCTGCGTAACGAACTTGGAAATAAGAAAGCGCAGATTGTGTGTAATTGACTGTTCCGTCCTCATTAAAACGACCTACAGTGTATTTTGTAGGATAATAGCTTGTTACAGTTGATTGTGCACGTCCTGTAACAGCTAACTTTTCAGAGTTTCTGAATTCGGTGTGAAGTGCGCTATATTTTTCCGAACGAGTTGGTTCCGATAAGTCAATCCATGTGCGAACTAAATAACGGAGTTCGTTTCTGTTGGCAAAATAACTACTGTCGTAAACGATTGTTGCATAAAAACGTTTGTCGCGGTCAGTATACATTTGGAGGTAGTTTTCGCTTTCAGCAGCCCATTCTCCGTTTGCATTTTTGGCAACACCCATTTCTTTTGCTTGAGTTGTTTTCCACCATTGCATCCATTTGCCGGTTACTTTATCTTTTTGGTAGTAGCAGTCAACCAAATCCTGTGTAGGGTATGAACCACCGCGATCGCCACCCCAATTAGGAGAAAAGTCGGTAGTTGCACCATACATGCGTCCTTCCGGATGTGATTGTTTCATCGGGCTGAATTCAGCTCTGTTTGCTTCGTTAAACATGACCGGCCAAATAGCTTCAACCGATTGGTGTCCGCTGGATGTATTGAACAGATTGCTATAATCTGGATCTAGTTGATATTTACCGATCACAGATTTTGCAGCGTCATAAGCCTGCTGATAGTAATGGTTTGCATTTTTTGAGAATTTGTAAAGCGTTTTACTTTCAGCAGATCCTGAGAGCTTATCATAAAGACCCTTTGCTGAAGCTTCGGCAGCACAGGCAGCTGCTAATGCCGAACGCGATTTTAATACTTGTACGGCCGACTCGTTTATCAATCCTAAAGCGGGTGCGGCAGTTGTCTGCTTGAAGTATTCCAACGCTTTGTCATAATCTGATAAAATCTGATCGAATACCTCTTCGCGGCTGTTTTGCGGCAGCATGGTCTCATCGAAAATGGTCATCGACTGAGTGACAATCGGCATGATACCCCAATATCTTTCCATGTCGGCATAAAATAGTCCACGGAAAGCATAGCTTTCTGCTAATAGTTGAGCGCGTTCAGAATCAGTTATGTTTGGAACTTCTGGGATACGTTCGATAGCCAAGTTCGCTTGACGGATATTTTTATAACCGGCATCCCAAGGTGCACCGATTAAACCAGTGACACTGTTAAGCTCATCGTATTCTCTGTTGTTGAAGCTATATTGGCGGAACGTATTTTGATCGCGGTCGATATTACCACAAGCATTGTCGGACCATTGTTCGGCTTGGAATGCTTGGTTGGCGCCGGCCGGACTCCACAAATAAAATTGATTGACAAAAGTGCGGGTCAGTTGGGCATTTGACCAGAATTGTTCTTCGCCTACTTTGTTAGTCGGTTCTATACCCAACGGATCACAGCTGGAGAGACAAACCGCAGCGCATAAGGCTAATATATTTAATTTCTTCATTTTGTTTTTGTTCTAATTGTATTACAATGTTAATGTAGCACTCAATGTGAATGAGCGTTGAGTCGGATAGCTACCCAATTTATTGCCACCCCAAATAGAGTTGGCTGGTAGATATTCCGGGTCTGTCATGTTACTGAATGGGTTGCTTTTCTTAACCCAAGTACAAACGTTGTTTGCAATGAAGTTTACACTTAATCCCTTAATATAATCTACGTTCTTAAGAACGCGACGTTTCAAATCATAGCTAACACTGATGTTCTTTAATTTCAGGTATGAAGCATCGTATCCCCATACGTCTACATAGTTATATCCCCATCCGTAGCTGGAATTGGTTGGCAACGGAAGTTTATTGGTAATAGGGTTACTCGGCGTATAAGATTCCTGGAACAAGTATTTACCATAGTTCCAGTAATAATCCTGTTGTGAACGGGCCGGAGATGTAACGTCACCGGAAACACTTGTTGCTCCCTGAAGGAATATTTCGAAACTGAAATCTTTCCATCCTGCTCCTAATGTGATACCATACAACGTCTGAGGAGTTGTTCCTCCACCTGTATTATATGCATAGTCGGCAATACCTAACACACCATCACCGTTGCGGTCGTCCATGCGGAATGTACCGACTGTGTGATTACGTTTGAAATGCAGATACGAGTTATACATATCATCGTAAGAAGTGAAAATACCATTTGTCTGCCATGAGATGTTATAAGTTTCAGCATGAGCATTTACACCCAAATCGTTTAGGTTGGCATAGTAATAATCTGTACTTTTATCTGCATGTCTTACTGTAACTTCTTCCCAATGTGTATAGTTTGCACCGACTCTATAGGTGAAGTCACCGATACGGTCGTTCCAGTTTAAAGAAAATTCCACACCACCTTTATGGGTTGTTACGTAAGGGGCATTCATTTTCGGAGTATTAGGCAAACCTAAGATCGGAGTATAGGTCAATTCCGGGTTCATGTCAATTTCATCACCCTTGTTTAGGTATAGATAGGTGTCGAATGATCCGGACAAACGGTCTTTCAAGAAACTGAAATCAACACCACCACTGATTTGTTGTGATTCACCCCAAGTCAGATTACTAGACACGTTGGTTTCGGTCCAAGCTGTACTAGCTCCCATGTTTTCCCCTAACAGAATGGTTTTAGACAAACCATATTGGTTCATGTAGCTGAATGGTTTTGACAATTCGTTACCTACAATACCGTAGCCGGCACGAATCTTGAATGAGTTGATTAAGTCAGTGTTCAGAATGTCTTTGATGAAGGTTTCCTCTGTAAGCATCCAACCTGCAGATGCTGCATAGAAGAATCCCCAACGTTTATCCGGATGGTAACACAATGACCCGTTATAGTTGGCACTCAATTGTAACATATACTTGCTGTCGTAATCGTAAGTGACACGACCAACCAGAGACGCAGAGCCCCATAAGCCTTCGTCACCATTCATAGAGTCCATGGTCGATCCACCGTTTATCTGCGTGTTGTAGATGGCAGGATAACCATACTTTTTAGCCATTGTCGAATTGGTTCTTCTCTTTTGGCTGGTATAGTTGAGCATCGCGCTCAGGTTATGTTTACCGAATGAACGAACGTAGTCGGCCTGGACAATACCAGTTGTCAATGAATAATTATTCCAGGTTTGAGACAATTTGGCATTATTCGGGTTGTAGCTGTTTTCCTGAGTTGAATATGGAGCACTGTACACACCTATTTGCGGGTGTTCGAATGTCTTGTTCATGGAATTACTGTAGTTGAAGTTGACACTTGTACTAACAGATAATCCTTCTATCCAGGGCAAACTCCATTTTAAACCGATGTTACTTTGCAAACGATAGTCATCTGTGTTATTGAAACCTGTTCGTAAACGAGCATCTAAACTATTATTCCTTTCTAAACCGGTTGTCCAGTTTCGAGGGATCTTGTTCATTTCATTGTCCTCAATCAAGACGTTGTTGAAAATGTTATCTCCTCCGTACGGTTTTTTGTTCTTAGCCATTACGCCATTTAAATTCAATGTGAATTTCAAACTTTTGTCTTTCAACAAATAGGCGTCGGTGTTGACAATGGCGTTATACTGCTCGTAATTGTAGGAATCGCTGATACCGGATTGGTTCATGTATCCCAAACTTGAATAGTATCTAACTCTTTCGCTACCACCTCTTACACTCACATTGGTTTGCGACATAGGTTGAACATGATCAAACCAATCCCATGGATCATAGTTACCATAGTAGTTTTCAATGTCTCCGCCTTGTGTTTTAAATGGGTTAAAATAGTCGTTTATTTCATCTAGTGTATATCCTAAACCGTATTTTTGATTCACCATGTCGGTGATTTCTTGACGGCCGTATCCCTGAGAAGAAAGGTGGTACATATAATATTTGGACATTTCCGTTGCATTGTATGCGGGACTTTCAGCCATGCTGGCAGCATACAATTCGTTTTTCTTGTTCACATAGTCCCAAGTACTCATGGGCTTAAACTTATAGGAAGGTGTCATCATGGTCATCTTTTGGCTTACTGATATTTCCAGCATACCTTCTTGTCCTTTTTTGGTAGTTACTACCACAACACCGTCTTTTGCACGTGGACCGTATACAGCAGTAGCAGATGCGTCCTTCAAGATACTCATAGAAGCAATATCATCTGGGCGCAGGCGGTTGAAGAATACTTCACCCTGTTCCGTTTCCATTACAACATCATCGATTACATACAAGATTTGGCTACCGCCACGGATCCAAATTTTGGAAGTTTCACCCGGAGCACCTGAACGTGCCTGTGTGATGATACCAGATACACGTCCACCTAATCCGTCACTAGGAGAGGTTACTGGTAATTTAGCGATTGATTCGACTTTTACGTTAACGGCTGCTGCTGTCAAAGTTTTTGTTTTTTGAACACCGGCAAAACCTGTTACTACAACTTCATCTAGTGCTTGGGAGTCTTCCTGAAGTTTGATGTTTAAGTTAGGATTCCCTGTGTACTTGACTTCTTGAGTAGTGTAACCTACAAACGAAATTTGGATAGTTGCTCCATTTTTGACATCTTCCAAAACAACTTTACCATCTAAATCGGTAACATTACCATTTGTTGTGCCTTTTACAACTACGGATGCTCCGGTGACAGGGCCGAAATCATCCTCTACAATAACCGTCACTTTCCCATTTTGTTGGGTGATGTTTACGCTTGGTCTAATGGGAAGGGTATCGGCAAGCATACTCGCAGGTGAGCATGTCATTCCGGCCAACAATAATAGACCAATTGGCTTGAAGTTTTTCAACATAATTGATTTAGTTTATTTGTTAATTTAACAAGTTCTAGAAGAACTATGGTTGAAGGATACATTTCTATATGTACAATAATAAAAAGTTGGGGCGAAAATGCTCTATATATTTTCTCATTTATATAAACGGAGAGTTTTTATAAAAGAAATCAAATAAAAGCGATGCATTTTTTTGTTATTTTAATTTAATATGTAACTTTGTAACCTAAAAAGAACCATAGTTCTTCTAGAACAATGGTTGTATAGCCCCCGTTAGTGGTATTAAATCGAGTGTTTATTTAAATTTTATTTATCAGAGGTACGATTTTAGGGAAAGAAAAGGAAAAGACAGATTCCTATGGGTGCATTTTAACAATGCCCATTCTAAGGTCGTTATAATGCCCATCCAAGTTACCTTATAATGCCCATTCAAGCAACCTAACAATGGGCATTGTTAAAATGACTGTTCCAGTCTTTGGATTTATATCCATTTCGTAATTGACAAGTGCAGGTGTGAAGGTGGTGAAGACAGTGAGGGGTGTTTTGTAAACTTTCTAAATGTATAAATAAAATATGTGGTCTCTTTAAAGAGAGGTCATATTTTATTTATTTTCTCGCGAAGTTTACAATGGGGGGGGTAAAAAACTTCACATCTGTCACATCCATATCCATTTTGTAAAGAAAAAACAGTAACGACTTCTCCAATTGGTTTGAAGGGTGGGATTCTTTTATCTCCTCTTTGATAGTAATGTTACCGGGGATATTTCATACGGGTAGGCACATTCGTTTTCATTTTTTTTACCTGGTTGTATTATTCTATAATACAGTGGATTGTAGCAAAGAAAGAGTGAGGGGTGATAAAATTGCTTTATGTCGGTAGAAACGGCATTTGGTCGAAAAAGAATAGTTCTTGACCCGTTTTCTTTCGGCCGAGAGCGTTTTTGGGTACGGTTTCCTTTGTTTTGTGTTTTTTTTTGTTTTATATTTAAAGCGATTAAAAAAACAGGAGCTAAATTATGATAACATCCATCCCGTATCAAACTCAAAGAAAGTTCCTTTTGCCTGGCTGCATCAGTGGCAGGTAAGTGGAGTGATGCAGCTTGTGGACCACGTATTGTTTAATCGTTAATACATTATTATTGTGAAGGCAAGATTTTTTAGTTTGGTATTATTAACCGTATCGATGTTGGTTGGTTGTACAGAAGTGAATGATCCGGTCTTGGATCAGGAGGTTAATCAGAATGAAGAAAACATAGCTCAGTTGAAAGCGATGGCAGAGGAAGCCGGGTGGATAGTTTCGCCTAAAGTCTTAGAGAGCGCAAGAACTACTCCTTTGACAAAGGTTGAAATTGCACAGCTTCAAGAAGATTTGGATATTTATTCACAATTTCCACAAACCGAAGAAAAACGACAAATGGAAGTAATACCGTTTGGTAATTTATATGTATTTTCTCCTGTGTTTTTACCTAGAGTTATGACTAGGGCTGTATCAAGTGGGTCATTGTTGGTATATGCTACTTTTGGAAGTTGTTGGTCAAATGTTTGTAATCAAATACCTATAAAAGTTTATTATGATTTGGATGAAAAGGGCAATGTTGTTTATGCTTTTGGAGGTACGGAATATAGTATAAATGGTGGAGGTCCTATACGTTGTTTTTGTAATGGAGCGACTTATTACTCAACTCTTTATTATAAATGTGAATGGGGAAATACTATTTTTTTGAAATTATGGATAAGTCGGTATAAAGAGTATAATATTGGTTATAGTAGAATTTATTTGTATTCTGAAGGAAATGTTGATATAAAAACTGGTAATTCTCATTTTGAAACACATGAAATATCAAAAAGTGAATTACCTCCAGAAATCTTTAATCCGTAATTATAAAATTAATAGGCTTGTAAAATTTGTGGTGATATATTAAAAACTGTATTAAGAAACGTGGAATACGCTGACAGAGTGCAGAATAACGCAGACAATATGATTTTTAATAAAATAGTCTATGTAACTCTGCGGATTCCGCGTTGTCTGCGTCCGGTAATAGTTATTTTGCCCCCCATATATAAAGAACAATATAAAACACCAAGGTTATGAACAGATATATCCTTTATCTCTTGTTGTCTGTCGTAATGACAGTCTTTGCACAAGCACAACTCTTTCCTGATACAGTAGCGGGGCGTTTGTGGCAACAGACCTGTTTGTTTCCGAATGAAAAGATCCATTTACATACCGATCGTTCATTGTATATGGGAGGTGATACGCTTTGGTTTCGTGCTTATTTGGTGAATGCGTTGGATAATAAACCGGAAAAGACGAGCCGGTATGTGTATGCCGAATTGGTCAATCCGTTCGGGAATGTTGTGAATCGTGTGAAAATCAGACAGGATACGGATAGTTTGTATTATGGCTATTTGCCATTGGATATTGATTTACCAGGTGGTGAATATACGATTCGGGCATATACCCGTTATATGGAGAATAGTGGAGAGTCATTCTTTTTCCGGAAACCGGTCCGGGTCGTTCAGGCGTTAGGTAAATCAGTTAAAGCCGAAGTTGATTTCAGTGGTAAAGCGGGGCAAAAACAGGTTAAAGGTGTTGTGGGCTTAAAGAATATGACATCCCGGCAAATGATTAAACTGGAAAATGTCTCGTTCTTTGATGAAAAAGGCAAGATTGACTACTGGACAGAAGATGGGCAATGCCATTTCAAGATCACTCCGGACGACTATAAACAGAAAGTTGTCAAGTTGGAAGCTGCCAACTTTCAGCAGTTTCTGCCTGTGGATCTACCGGAAGCTGATTATCATGTAGACTTCTTACCCGAAGGAGGTAATCTGCCTGCCGGTGTTTTGTCGAAGATGGCGTTCAAGGCACTGAATAGTTTGGGGCAGTCGGAAGAGGTGTCCGGTATCGTGAAAGATGAGTCCGGCAACGTAGTCTGTAAATTCCAAACAACCCATGCCGGTATGGGGGCTTTTAATTGGATACCGGAAGCGGGAAAGAAATATTATGCCGAGTGTACTTCGGAAGCCGGTGTCACCCGTCGTTTTGATTTGCCGGTAGCCCATCAGGATGTGGTTTCTTTGAATGTGATAGAAAATAGGGGGGCTTATGTTGTTTTCCATTCGAGGCGGGCAGTCTTTGAATGAAACCACCCGGCCATTTACTCTTTTGGTTCATGAACGGGGGCTTCCTCTTTTGGCGCGGGAAATAGATGTGGAAAAGCCGGTACGCATTAAGCAAGAGGGGATTGCCTCTGGCGTGTTGCATTTTGTCTTGCTTTCTTCGGCAGGGAACATCCTCTGTGAACGGTTGGCGTTTGTAAAGAATGATGACCAGGCTTGCCTTTTGCTTCGTCCGGATAAAGGAACGTACGGCTGGCGGGAGAAGGTAAACCTGTCTGTCGCCTTGCAAGATGTGTCGGGGAATCCGTTAACCGGAAGTTTTTCGGTGTCAGTGACTGATACCAAGGATCTATTGCCGGATTCTACCTATACGATTTATACTTCCTTATTGTTGACTTCTGAGTTGAAAGGGTATATCGAAGAGCCGGGGTGGTATTTCTATTCGGATGAACCTTTCAGGAGGGAGGGTTTGGATTTGCTGATGTTGACGCAAGGCTGGAGGAGTTACCGGTTGGAGCAAGCACTAGTTACCGATTACCAAACACCGGCGATTGCTCCGGAGTTATATCAGCGTCTCACCGGTGATGTGAAACGATTGGTAGGAAATAAGGTCGTGAAAGGAGCGAAAGTGACGGTGAACATACCGGATCAGGGGGTACTGGAAGAGGTGAAGACGGACGAAGAGGGATGTTTTGACTTCAGTCCGTTTGAATTTCCTGATAGTACGCTTTATAGTGTACATGCCGTTTCTCCCAAAGGAAGTTCTAATGTGTTATTGTCTCTTTCTCCGGAAGAATATCCGGCAGTTGAACAAGCATGGCCTTTCATGGAAGAGAGGCACGTTGCTGGTCGGCCATTGGCTGAAAATGTTTCGGTTGATGTCAGTTTCATGGATAAATCCAACCGGCGAGTAAGTTATGAAAACGGCTTGCGTAGTGTGTTTTTGGAAGATGTGGTGGTGACTGCCAAAAAGAGGAAAGCCCCTAAAACCCCTTATGAAACGATACAGGGAAGTATAACTATTCGGCAAGAAGAGATAGAACAGGTGCCGGATATGTCTTTAAAGACTTTTTTGTTGTCAAGGTTTCCAGGATTGTATTTTAAAGAGAATGTAGTGCCTTACTATCGTGGTGATGATCCGGGTAATAGAGTAAGGGTTGTCTTGAATGAATTTCCGGTAAATGACTCTATCATGGAGAATCAGTTGATACAAACGTTGAGTTTGAAAGATATCGAACAGATTGATATCAACCGGGATCGAACAGCAGGATTGGCTTGGTTTCCTATGACTGGCGCTTATTTTATTGCTATCAAAATGAGGCAAGGCATATCTATGGCGAATTATATACCTAAAAACGTTGGGCAAATCCATTTGTTAGGTTATCAGAAACCGGCTGCTTTCTATTCCCCTAAATATGAGACCATGCAACAAAAAGAGAATCCGATGCCTGATTTGCGGACAACTCTTTATTGGAACCCGAAGGTACAAACCGACAAGCAGGGCAACGCTTCGGTTGAATTTTATACCGCTGATAGCGAAGCCCCCTTTTCTGTCGTGATAGAAGGAATCACCGATGATGGGCGGTTGATTCGTGGAAAGTGGTAGTCTTATTTAGATCGGTAATCCGGGTATAATAAATACTTTTTTCGCATTTGTTTATACTTGTCCAGTTCCGGCTGCCAGCTCTCACGTATTTCCTCCTCTGTCAGTCCTCTGACAATCTGGTAACGGAGTTCTTTGGTGCCGGCCAGCAGGTCGAACCATTGCGGACGGGAGAAAAAGAAAGCCTGTTCGTTTCCCGCCTTATTATAGAAGTCCAGGAAAAAGCGCAGGGTCAATCCTCCCTCGAAAGGATATTCCCGGAGGTCGATGCCGTAGCATTCCTTGTCTTTTTGCAAAGGATTCGTATCGAAGCCCGGCAATGAAACAGGAGTGAATGCGAAATCGCCGTATTTCCGGTCCGGGTATCCGATCACCTGGAACGGATAGTAAGTACCGCGTCCGACACTGACGTTGGTTGCCTCGAAGAAGCATAACGACGGATATAGGCGGATCGACTGGTCGTTTGGCAGGTTAGGCGAAGGCTTGACCGGCAACCAGTACGGATCGCCATGTTTCCAGTTTTCCATTTTAACGATATGCAGTTTGCAACTGTCCGGAGAGCTTTTCAACCAGCCTTCACTGTTGATCATCCAGGCCAGTTCGCCGACCGTCAGGCCGTGCAATAGTGGGATAGGATCGACACCGACAAACGATTCAAAACCTTTCTGACGGATCGGGCCGTCTACAAAATCATTAGGGTTCGGACGGTCGAGTACGATAAACTCGACACCGTTTTCCGCACATGCTTCCATGACATAATGCATGGTACTTATATACGTATAGAAACGGGCTCCCACATCCTGGATGTCGAATACGATAACGTCCAGCCCGTTCAACTGTTCGGCTGTCGGTTTTTTGTTTTTGCCGTAAATGGATACGATGGGAATGCCGGTTTTCAGGTCGCGGCTGTCTTTTACTTCTTCTCCGGCATCGGCTGTTCCCCGGAAACCATGTTCGGGTGCAAAAACCTTTTTCACTTGAATGCCTTTTTCAACCAGGGCATCCAGTAAATGTTTCTGTTGTTTTTCCAGAATAGAAGTCTGGTTGATAACCAGTCCCACTTGTTTGTCTTTCAGCAAGCGGGTAATCACATCCATACGCTCGGCACCTAAAACCAAAGGCCCCTGAGTTGTTGCGGCTTGTAATCCGGGCATGAGCAATATGCCGATAAACCAAAGTGTAAGCCTGAAAACTGTTTTCATAATCCGTTTCCTACTGTTTATTATCTGCAAAAGTAGCAAATGTTCGTCTCTTTAAAGCAACGAAAGGATTAAATGTGTTTCTATTTAACATGTTTGCCTTGAACCATCATACTTGATTTCGTGTTGATTTAATATAAACAAAAAGAATAATCATATGACAACAAAACTTCCAAAGATCAAAGAAAAAGCGAAAACCGAAGCATTAGTGTTGGATCACAAAGAAGATCGGTATCCGGTACAACAGGTAGCAACAGACGGTGAAGTAACAAAAAAAGAGGTGAAAGACGCCGTCAAGGAAATCAACCCCGACCTGAATAGCCTCGGAAGCAGAGGATAGCATTTTATCAGCCGTATACTGGATAGCCAATATAAAATATCTGTATCTTCGCAACCGGATTAACTTAAAACAAGGTATGGATAAAATGAATCCTATTGATATTATCTCAAAATATTATCCGGCAGAATCGGATGCTTATCATATATTGGTTACCCATAGCCGGAGTGTTGCCGACAAAGCATTGAACCTGGCCCGGATGCATCCGGAAATGAATCTGGACATTCCGTTCATAGAAGAAGCCGCTATGCTGCATGATATAGGCATTTTCTTGTGTAATGCTCCGGAGATCGGCTGTTTTGGGGATGCCGAATACATCTGTCACGGCTATCTGGGAGCTGACCTGATGCGTAAAGAAGGCTTTCCCCGCCACGCATTGGTTTGCGAACGGCATACCGGGACCGGTATAACCCGTGAAATGATAGAGGAGCGGCATCTTCCGCTTCCTTCACGTGTAATGGTGCCGGTTTCGTTGGAAGAACAGCTGATCTGTTTTGCCGATAAGTTTTACAGCAAGACAAAACTGGATAAGGAAAAGTCCGTTGAGAAGGTAAAACAGGGCCTTTCAAAGTACGGAGAAGATACTGTAATACGTTTTGATAACTGGTGTAAACTCTTTTTAGGGGAATAAAAGCTATAGGGCTCATTAATTTATTATACATTTGCACGCTGTAACGATTCAGTTGACAGTTGACAGTTGACAGTTGGCGATTGGCAATTAGGATAATCTTAATTTTCAATTTTCAATTTTCAATCTTTAATTATCAGTTGTCAACTGTCAACTGTCAACTTAATTAATGAGACACAGAGGCTTATTTATCCTTTTATATTTTCTCGCAGGGGCTTTGATGATGTATTCGCAGGAGCTGGTTGCCCCGCGTGATACCGTATTGCCAGTCAATGGGGATACGATAACGCAGGCAGCCACTGATAGTACAGTCCTTGTATCCGACTCTACCAAGAACAATAAGGTCGGTCTCGATGCACCGGTTGTTTACCAGGCGAAAGACTCTATGGTAATGACTGCCGGCAACTGGGCGTATCTCTATGGCGAAAGTGATGTAAAATATCAACAGATCGGATTACAGGCTGAAAATATAGAGATGAGCCTGGACAGCAGCCTGGTGTTTGCCAAGTTCGGTCTCGACTCTATCGGTGAAGAGTTCGGTTACCCGTTGTTTAAGGATGGTGATCAGGAGTACGAATCGAAAACGATGCGTTATAACTTCAATACCAAGAAAGGGTATATTACCGATGTGATCACCCAACAGGGAGAGGGATTCGTAACTGCCGGCCGTACAAAGAAGATGGACGACGATGTCCTGAATATGGTGGGCGGTAAATATACTACTTGTGATGAGCATGATCACCCTCACTTTTATATTCAGATGACCAAGGCGAAGGTCCGTCCTAAAAAGAATATCGTGACCGGTCCGGTCTATATGGTGATCGAGGATGTACCGTTATATCCGATCGGTCTGCCTTTCTGCTTCTTCCCGTTTTCCAGTACTTATTCTTCCGGTGTGATCATGCCGACCTATACCGATGACTCCCAGCGGGGATTTGGTTTGCGCGATGGAGGATATTACTTTGCACTGAGCGATTATATCGATTTGGCGGTGACAGGTGAGATCTATACAAAAGGTTCCTGGGGGCTTCAGGCGCAGTCTTCTTATAAAAAGAGGTATCTTTTTTCGGGTAACTTCAATGCGGCTTACCAGGTGAGCAGGTATGGCGATAAGGGGCTTGACGACTATAGTCTGTCGAAAGACTTCCGGTTGAACTGGACGCACAGCCAGGATCCGAAAGCGAATCCGTACCGGACTTTTTCTGCCAGTGTCAATTTTGCGACTTCCAGTTTCGACCGTAATAGTGCGATGGGTATTTATAACCCGAATACGACAAACAATACAAAAGGTTCCAGTATCAATATCACGCAGCGTTTTCCGAACAATCCGTTGACGCTTTCGGCAACCATGAACGTGAACCAGTCTTCCAAAGACTCCATGATCTCAGTGACATTGCCTGACCTGACTATTACGCTGAGCCGTATATTCCCGTTCAAGCGTAAGAATCCGGTGGGAAAAGAACGGTGGTATGAAAAGATCTCCATGAGTTATTCGGGATATTTCAAGAATAGCATCACAACGAAGGAAAACCAGTTGTTTAAGTCGAATATCATAAAGGACTGGAAGAACTCGATGGATCATAGTATTCCGGTCAGTGCCACATTTACGGCATTCAAGTATATCAATATATCTCCGTCTTTCAATTATAAGGAAAGCTGGTATACCAGTAAGATCACCAAGCAGTTCGATCCGCACCTGAATACTTTGGTAAACCGTGATACTACTTACGGATTTTATCGTATTTACAATTACAGTGCGTCGTTATCAGCTTCGACTACGTTATATGGTTTTTACAAGCCGCTTCCTTTCCTGGGAGATAAGGTGGAGATGATCCGCCATCGTTTCGAACCATCTGTCAGCATTAGTGCCGCACCTGACTTTGGCGGTAGTATCTTTGGTTTTTATGATCATTATCAGTACATAGATGCAAATGGCGACCCTATCGATTATGTTTATTCTCCTTTCGCCCACAACGGGTCTATCCCGAGTGGAAAGCAGGGTAGTTTGAACTTTTCGCTGGATAATAACGTAGAAATGAAAATTAAGTCGGATAAAGATACTACCGGCTTTAAAAAGATCAGCCTGATCGATAAGTTATCCTTGGGGATGAGTTATAATATGGCGGCGGACTCTTTCAAATGGAGTGACCTCTCTGTCGGATTGCGTCTGAAGTTCTCGAAGAGTTATACGTTGAATCTGAACGGACAATTCGATACTTATACCTATGGTGCGGATAAAAACGGAAAGCCGATAAGATTGGATATCCCCCGTTGGAAAGCCGGCAAAGGTATCGGACGTCTGCGTTCAACAGGAACCAGTTTCTCCTATACTTTCAACAACGATACGTTCAAGAAGTGGTTCGGAGGTAAAACGGATAGTAATATCCCGGAAGAGAATGCAGGAGACGGCGAATTGGAAAATCTGACAGCCGAGAATGCGGATGGTGAGAATGCGGATGCGGAAGGAACTCAGGAAGGTGGCCGTTTGCGTGGCAAGAAGAAAGATACCGGAGAGTATGATTCGGATGGTTATCTGGTTTCGAAAATCCCCTGGAGCCTTTCTTTCAATTACAGTATGCAGTTACGCTATGGCGATTTCGATCCGAACCGCTTGGAGTATAAGTATAAGCTGACCCATGCACTGAGCTTTAACGGAAATATCCAGCCGACAAAGAACTGGAGTTTTAACTTCAATGCGACTTACGACGTCGAGAACAAAAAGATTTCGTTTATGACCTGTAATATAACCCGTAACCTGCACTGTTTCCAGATGTCGGCAAGTATCGTTCCGGTGGGAGCGTATAAGTCGTACACATTCTCTGTAGCAGTAAGTTCTTCCCTGTTGAAAGACTTGAAGTATAACCAGAGCAGCAGCGTTCGTTCCGGTCAGGACTGGTATTGATCTCATAGAAAAGACATAAAGAAAGGGCGATGAATATATTTTCACCGCCCTTTCTTTATCTTGGTATTTACCATTCTATAGGAGTCTGTCCTGTGGCTATCAAATAATCGTTTGTCTTACTGAAATGCTTGTTCCCGAAGAATCCGCGGTAGGCGGAGAGGGGGGAAGGATGCGCTGATTTGAGTATCATATTGCGCGAAGCATCGATAAAAGCACCTTTGCGCTGTGCATATGAACCCCACAGGATATAAACAATGTGGCTGCGCTCTTCTGTCAGTTTGTGGATTACCGCATCCGTAAAAGCTTCCCATCCTCGGTTCTGGTGCGAACCGGCCTGATGTGCACGGACCGTCAGTGTCGCATTCAACAATAAAACACCCTGGTCTGCCCAACGCAGCAGATTCCCGCTTTTAGGCATAGGCGTACCCAGGTCGCTTTCTATCTCTTTAAAGATGTTGATCAGGGATGGAGGATAAGGAGTCCCGTCCTGAACAGAGAAACAAAGCCCGTGAGCCTGTCCCGGTTCGTGGTAAGGATCTTGTCCCAGTATGACTACTTTTACTTTATCAAAAGGACAATGCTCGAAAGCATTAAAGATGTATGGTCCCGGAGGATAGACTGTTCCGTGACTGTATTCCTGTTTTACGAAGTTGATTAACTCTTTGAAATAATCTTTTTCAAATTCGGGGGCTAACCGTTCTTTCCAGCTTTGTTCGATCTTTACGTCCATAATTGAAAGTTAAATTAATAGCATTCCGGCAGCACGGGCTTCCTGACGCATTTCTTCCGGCCAGATGCTTGCCTGGATTTCTCCGATATGAGCTTTGCGCAGATAAAACATACACAAACGGCTTTGTCCGATACCGCCGCCGATGCTTTGGGGCAGTTCGCCGCTCAAGAGACGTTTGTGGAAGTATAGTTCTTTCTTTTCTTCCGCATTACAACTCTTTAGCTGGCGTAGCAGTGCTTCTTTATCCACACGGATACCCATAGAGGATAATTCCAGTGAGCGGTTCAGTACGTCGTCCCAGACAAGCAGGTCGCCGTTTAGTCCGACCTGTCCGTTTTCAGCGACAGTCGACCAGTCGTCGTAGTCCGGAGCACGTCCGTCATGTTTCTGTCCATTGCTCAGTTGGCATCCGATGCCGATGATGAATACGGCTCCGTATTCCTTGGCAATAGCGTCTTCCCGTTCTTTCGGTGTAAAGGTAGGATATTTTTGTAATAAATCCTCGGAATGTATGAAATGAATCTGCTGGGGGAGAGACGGCCTTATCTGCGGGAACATTTCGTAGACCAGATATTCCGTACGTACCATAGCGGCGTAGATACGGCGCACAATCTCTTTCAGAAATTCAACATTGCGTTCTTTAGGGCTCATAACACGTTCCCAATCCCACTGGTCAACGTATAAGGAATGCAGGTTCCCCAGTTCTTCATCCGAACGGATAGCATTCATATCGGTATAAATACCATAACCCTCTTCTATATTATAGTCTGCTAAAGTGAGGCGTTTCCACTTAGCCAGCGAGTGGACGATCTCTGCTTTTGAATCGTCCAGGTCCTTGATAGGAAAAGTGACAGCCCGTTCGGTTCCGTTCAGGTCATCGTTGATTCCCATGCCTTTCAGAACGAACAAAGGAGCCGTGACACGACGCAGGCGTAATTCGGAAGATAAGTTTTGCTGGAAAAAGTCTTTGATTTTCTTGATACCCATTTCTGTTTGAGACAGGTTAAGCAAAGCCTTATATCCCGCAGGTTTAATTAGATAGCTCATATACTTGTTGTGCTTTGTGTTTGTTAAATATGCGTGGCAAAGATAATGATTAATGGCAAAATAGCAATATAGCAGCCCTTTTTATTTGCAAAATGGCAGTATATCCGCTAAAGAGAGTTGCAAAATATCAGAAGTTATGTTTTTCGGCAGAAAAAAGAAAGAATATGAAAACTCATCCTCAATACATTTGCTTTCCTCCGATATTATATTTACTTTTGCCCCGTCTTTGGCCTGGTAGCTTAGTGAATAGAGCGTCAGATTCCGGTTCTGAAGGTCGAGGGTTTGAATCCCTCCCGGGTCACAACAAAAAAAGCGATGTCGTATGATGTCGCTTTTTTTGTTTAAATACTTCTCGTTTACTTTCTCTTTGAAAATAATATAATTGACAAAATGAAGTGATATTGGTCTGTTGCAGAGTAAAATGGTTTTATTTGGCCGTTTTTTATGACGAGCGTACTTCTTTGGATCGGTATTGTAGAAGAGTGTTGAATACATAATTTAACAATGGTATTGAGGCATGCGCGTTTTTCTGTTTGTTTTAAATAATTTGGGGGTTCGTTTAAAACGAGTTTTTTTTCATTTTAAATGAGATGGGGATTTATTTAAAGCAAGATTTCTGTTAATAAGTGTTGATTCTGGCTTTTTCAGAAGCTGTTTTGCGTGGGAAAAGTCTGTTGAACAACATTTTTATTTTCTGTAGCAGGGTAAACAGGCGCAGGTTTTGAATTGGCATATTTGTGATGTTTTTGATTGATGCGGGTCCTATTGTTCTATATTCTTACTTGTATGTTTCATAATGATGTTTTATGCTGTTTAAGTGTGATCAACTGTTATTCATTAAGTCGCCGAGAAGTGCGTGAATTATAACGGGTATTGGGTTGGGATCGTACATCTCTTTCTGGGGTGGGGTGAGTTGACAATTTGATATTTAGTTTTACTTTCGTTTGGGGTGTTAAGCAGGATTGAATGAACTTTTCATTTTTTCTTTTGTTTTATATATAAGTTATTAATTAAGATAAAACAAAATACTATGTTGGCGATATACAGATTTTTGTTTCCGTCGAAGCCTGACGGAATTACTATTTCCTTGTTATTATTGGCGTTGCGCATCCTCTTCGGTGGCTTATTATTGAGTCATGGTATCCAGAAATGGAATAATTATGCGGAGATGTCTGCTGTTTTTCCTGATCCGCTGGGAGTGGGGAGTAATGTGTCGTTGGGGCTTGCTATCTTTGGTGAACTTGCCTGCTCGATCGGATTTATTTTTGGCGCATTATATCGTCTGGCAATGATACCGATGATATTTACTATGTGTATGGCTTTTTTTGTTATCCACGGGAGTGATCCTTTTGCGGTGAAAGAGCTGGCCTTTGTTTATCTGGTGGTATTTATATTAATGTATATTACCGGTCCGGGTAAATTCTCGATTGATCGGTTCATCTCTGTGCCGCTGTCGAAGAAGAGAAGGTAAAAATCAGGTGTTGCAGAGTAGGGTTACGATCCCTTGTTTTGCCGGATAGGTACTATTAATAGACTACATTCTTTTGTGTCTATGTTTATTTGGATTATGGTATTCTGTGTGATCCATCCTTCAAGGAGCCGATCACACGGATAAGTTTTACTGCAATAATCGATATAATGAATAAGTTCCATTGTATCGTCGAGGAAAAGAAATGCCCCTTTGCACATTTTGTTGGAATCGAATAAGCAAGTCAGTGTCGAAGACTCAAACCGGACTTCCAAGCTGGTTTCTTTCTGGGCATTAAATATGTACTGGTTTTCATTCTGTTCTCTGTTAAGAAAGATCGTTTTTACAAAACTAAGGGGTTTGTTGATTGCGAGGCATCCCAGGGTTATTTGCTCTGCATAATTCCTATTGTTTTTTTGAGTCATTTTATTGTCTGTTTAATGAATGATAGGCAAAGGAATAAATGTAGACGGGATGATTCATCAGGTAAGCTGATTTCTTATTAAATGTGGTAGTAATATTATTCGGAGTCTTATCGGCGGATATTATTCTATTAAATAAAATATTATCAGGATTAATACTTACTTTTGCATTAGGTAAATCATATACAATAATTAATATGGAGGCAACAGTAAAGAAAAGTAATCATGGAGCGAATGTTCGTCGTTGGAGGGAATGGCGAAATGTTAATCAGGATGTGCTTGCAGAACAGATAGGTGTTTCACAGGCTACTTTGTCCGGTTATGAGAAAAGGGATAAATTGGAAATAGAAATACTGGAAAAGATTGCTAAAGCTTTAAATATTCCTGTTGAGGCCATTACCGAAATGGAAGATGGAACTTCTATTAATATTGTTGCAAATACATTTGATAATCAATCATCCGCTGTCAATTGGTGTCCAACCTTTAATCCCATTGATAAAATAGTGGAACTTTATGATAAACTTCTGGAAGCAGAAAAAGAAAAGGTTGCTATGTTGCAGGAGGTTTTAAGGGATAAGAGATGATTGATATAGGTATTATAGATTAGGGACATTATATTTAAACTGCTCAGTTATTATCAGTTTTGAATGTTACTTTTCTCTTGAAAGAAAAGTAACCAAAAGTTCAAGGCTCAACCGGCTTCACTGCTCCGGTGAAAGACTCCACTCGAAAATCCGAAACTCGCTACGCTCAAACAACGGATTTTCTTAACCGTTCCGTCTTTCACCTACGCGGACGTTCACCCGCTTAGGCCTTTCCAAGGAAGCTATGCTTCCTCTTAGGATGGCTGACACCGATACTTATAAAACAAAAACTTTCGGATTTAACAGGTAGTATCAGCAATCCCAAGAGAATGCAAAGCGTTCTATGAAAGGCCTCAGCTGATGAGCGTTAAACGAAGCATCCGTAGAGAGCGCCCGGAGGCTGTGCTGTTTGAGCGCAGCGAGTTCACAGACGACAGCGAACGTAGGATGCGAAGTAGCGAAGCAGGTGTAGCCTTGATCTTTTGCCTACTTTTCCATCAAGGGAAAAGTAGGTTCAATTATTTCTAGATTTGAATGTATTAGTGTCTGATAAGCCTGTAAGTTATTGAAGTATTGTTGGGTAGGTGAAAAACACATGAATCTTTGTTGTCATCGAGAAATTTTGGTTAGTATTCTTGGATTAATTAAGCAGATGCGTCTATAGCTGAATTATATAGAATAAAAAAAAGACTTACAATTACTTGCAAGTCTTTTTTTTTAGTGGGCGTTGACGGATTCGAACCGCCGACCCTCTGCTTGTAAGGCAGATGCTCTGAACCAGCTGAGCTAAACGCCCGAATTGAAATCAAATTGGTATAAATGAGTGGGCGTTGACGGATTCGAACCGCCGACCCTCTGCTTGTAAGGCAGATGCTCTGAACCAGCTGAGCTAAACGCCCAAGTTGAAATCAATTGGTATGAAAGGTGGGCGTTGACGGATTCGAACCGCCGACCCTCTGCTTGTAAGGCAGATGCTCTGAACCAGCTGAGCTAAACGCCCTTTCATTACTTCAGTAAATTTTGTATGCCTTATCTCTCTAAAGCGCTGCAAAGATACGGCTTTTTTTATTACCTCCAAACATTTCAGCAAAAAAGTCGAAAAAAAATTCATTACTACCATTTAATCTGAAGAAATGTAGTAACTTTGCGTCTCTATATTATTAATGTATATAAGTATTCGATATCATTGGTATATCGCCCGGACACTCAGGGATATAGGTGTATAAACTAAATGAGTATGGTATTTTCAACACTAACTGCCATATCGCCCGTAGATGGTCGATATAGAAATAAAGCCGAAAACCTGGCGGCTTACTTCTCAGAATATGCACTTATCAAGTATAGAGTGCAAGTCGAAATAGAGTATTTTATTACTCTGGCTGAGTATCTTCCACAGCTGAATAATCTGGCTACAGTGGAAAACAAAGAAGCGTTGCGTAAAATTTACAAGGAATTTAGTCTGGAGGACGCAACCCGTATTAAGGAGATCGAGAGCGTAACCAACCATGATGTAAAGGCCGTTGAATATTTTATCAAAGAAAAATTCGATCTGCTGGCTTTGCAGGATTACAAGGAGTTTATCCATTTCGGATTGACCTCGCAGGATATTAATAATACTTCGGTTCCATTGTCTATAAAAGATGCTTTGAACGAAGTTTATTATCCGGGTATCCAGGAAGTGATCGACATGCTGCAAAAGTATGCGGAAGAATGGAGCAATGTTTCCATGCTGGCAAAAACACACGGACAGCCTGCTTCTCCGACCCGTCTGGGTAAAGAGATCATGGTGTTTGTGTATCGCCTGGAACAGCAGGTCGCTTTATTAAAAGCTATTCCCGTATCTGCCAAGTTCGGTGGTGCGACAGGTAATTTTAATGCGCATCATGTGGCTTATCCGCAATATGACTGGAAGGCTTTCGGAAATAAGTTTGTGAATGAAGTGCTGGGCCTGAGCCGTGAGGAATGGACTACACAGATTTCCAATTATGATAATCTGGCTGCCATTTTCGATGGTTTGAAACGTGTTAATACAATTTTGATAGACCTGAACCGTGACTTCTGGCAGTATATCTCTATGGAGTATTTCAAGCAGAAGATCAAAGCGGGCGAAGTAGGTTCGTCGGCAATGCCTCATAAGGTGAACCCGATCGACTTTGAAAATGCAGAAGGTAATCTGGGTATGGCTAATGCAATCCTGGAACACCTGGCTACCAAATTGCCGATCTCCCGTCTACAGCGGGATTTGACAGACTCTACCGTGTTGCGCAATGTCGGTGTACCTTTGGCACACATCGAAATCGCATTCAAGAGCTTAACAAAAGGGCTGGGTAAATTGTTATTGAATGAGAACGCCCTGTACCGGGATCTGGACAATTGCTGGGCTGTCGTTGCCGAAGGTATCCAGACGATCTTGCGTCGTGAAGGTTATCCGAAGCCCTACGAAGCTTTGAAAGCCTTAACCCGGACAAATGAGGGAATCACTGAAAAATCAATCAGTGACTTTATTGGAACGCTGCAGGTCAGTGATGCAGTGAAAGCTGAATTAAAGGCGATTACGCCGCATAATTATACAGGTATTTAGTGTGAAAATAAACGTAACCGTGAGGTTACCAATTAGTTAATTATTTATTAATTTACAACAATGAGCACAGAAGAAAGAGAAGAATCTCAACCGCGTCCTAGAAAGGTGATACCAAGTATCAGACGGGAAAACACAGATCAGGAAGGTGAAAGAAGACCTTACAATCAAGGTTACAACAGACCTGAGGGAAACAACTATGAACGGAGACCATATGACCGTCCGAGCCGGGATGACCGCGGCGGTTATAATTCTTACGGGGATAACCGCTCTTCTTACGGAGATCGTCCGAGCCGTCCTCGTACGTATGACAACCGCGAAGGTGGTGGTTATAACAGCAGACCATCTTATAACAACCGTGGCGGTTATGGAAATAATCGCGAGGGTGGTTACGGTAACAATCGTGAAGGTGGTTACAACTCAAATCGCGAAGGTGGCTACAACAGCCGTCCTTCTTATGGCAACAATCGCCCCTCTTACGGCAACAATGACCGTTCGTATGGTGGTGGCGGTTCCTACAACCGTCCTTCTCGTCCTAACTATGACGAAAGACCAAGCAGACCTTATACTCCTTCGCAGGAAGGTGCAGCTGCTGGTGACGGCATGAAGAAAAGAAGACCGAGAGTGGGTGATACTCGCGTAAATTCGTATGACTCTCGTGATAATCGGGGTGGCGGCAGACCTTCGTACGGTAATAATAACCGTGGCGGTGGATATGGCAACAACAACGGATACGGTAACAGACGTCCGGGTGGCCAGCAACGCCGTACAAACGATTACAACCCGAATGCCAAGTACAACTTCCAGAAACAGTTGAAGTATAAAGAAGTACTGGCTGACCCTAACGAACCGATCCGTCTGAACAAGTTCTTGTCGAATGCAGGTGTTTGTTCACGTCGTGAAGCTGACGAATTTATCACAGCCGGTGCTGTGAAAGTAAATGATGTAGTGGTTACTGAACTGGGTACAAAAATCACCCGCCAGGATAAGGTAGAATTCAACGACAAACCGGTACAGATCGAAAGCAAGGTCTATATCGTGTTGAATAAGCCGAAAAACTGTGTAACTACTTCCGACGATCCTCAGGAACGTCTTACCGTTATGGATCTGGTGAAGAATGCTTGCCAGGAACGTATTTATCCGGTAGGCCGCCTCGACCGTAACACAACTGGTGTATTGCTTCTTACTAATGATGGCGACCTGGCTTCCAAGCTGACTCACCCGTCATTCAAGAAGAAGAAGATCTACCACGTATGGTTGGATAAGAATGTATCTATCGAAGACATGGAAAAGATTGCTAACGGACTGGAGCTGGAAGACGGCGAAATCCATGCAGATGCAATCAGCTATGCCAGCGAAGACGACAAGAGCCAGGTGGGTATCGAAATCCACTCGGGACGTAACCGTATCGTTCGCCGTATCTTCGAATCATTGGGATATCATGTGACGAAACTGGATCGTGTATATTTTGCCGGACTTACAAAAAGAAACCTGGGAAGAGGAAAATGGCGTTATCTGAACGAACGTGAAGTGAACGCGCTCCGAATGGGTGCTTTTGAATAATACAAAGATTAGCCGGTTGACAATACCGGCTATCTTGTTTTGATTATCTAAGAATAAACATATAAACATGGAAACAATTACTAGAACAAAAATTGTAGATGTACTGAAAAGCGAAGCTTACGGTACAACCGTTAACGTGAAGGGATGGGTTCGTACCCGTCGTGGTAGTAAACAGGTTAGCTTTATCGCGCTGAATGACGGTTCTACAATCAATAATGTTCAGATCGTTGTGGATGTGGAAAAATTGGGTGAAGAATACCTTAAACCGATTACGACCGGTGCTTGTATCAGTGTGAACGGTGAATTGGTTAAATCTCTGGGACAAGGTCAGAATGTAGAGATCCAGGCTACCGAAATTCAGATTTACGGTACGGCCGATCCTGCTACTTATCCGTTGCAGAAGAAAGGTCACTCGCTTGAATTCCTACGTGAAATAGCTCATTTGCGTCCCCGTACCAATACGTTTGGTGCCGTGTTCCGCATCCGTCATAACATGGCGATCGCTATCCACAAGTTCTTTCATGAGAGAGGTTTCTTCTATTTCCATACACCGATCATTACAGCTTCAGACTGTGAAGGGGCCGGACAGATGTTTCAGGTGACGACAATGAATCTGTATGACCTGAAAAAGGATGAAAACGGCTCTATCATTTATGATGACGATTTCTTTGGAAAGCAGGCCAGCCTGACTGTTTCGGGCCAGTTGGAAGGTGAATTGGCTGCCATGTCTTTGGGAGCTATTTATACGTTCGGACCGACATTCCGTGCCGAAAACTCCAATACTCCGCGCCACCTGGCCGAGTTCTGGATGATCGAACCGGAAGTTGCTTTCAATGAGATTGCTGAAAACATGCAGTTGGCGGAAGACTTTATCAAATATTGTATACAGTGGGCGTTGGATAACTGTATGGATGATATCCAGTTCCTGAACAATATGTTTGATAAAGAGTTGATCGAACGTCTGCAATTTGTCCTGAAACATGATTTTATCCGCCTGTCTTATACGGAAGGTGTTAAGATTCTGGAAGAGGCCGTAGCCAAAGGACATACCTTCGAATTCCCGATATATTGGGGTGCTGACCTGGCTTCCGAACACGAACGTTACCTGGTGGAAGAACATTTCAAATGTCCGGTTATCCTGACTGATTATCCGAAAGAAATCAAATCTTTCTATATGAAGCAGAATGATGACGGAAAGACTGTTCGTGCCATGGACGTATTGTTCCCGAAGATCGGAGAAATCATCGGCGGGTCACAGCGTGAGGAAGATTACGAAAAGCTGGCAAGACGTGCCTCTGAAATGGGAGTACCCGAAAAAGATATCTGGTGGTATATGGATACCCGTCGTTTCGGTACGGCGCCTCATTCCGGCTTCGGTTTAGGCTTCGAACGTTTGTTGCTGTTTGTTACAGGTATGACAAATATCCGCGACGTGATTCCTTTCCCGAGAACTCCGAACAATGCGGAATTCTAATAAGGGACTTTCGAAAGTAAAAGATATAACTTTCATACATAAAATAAGGGACTTTTGATTTCAAAAGTCCCTTATTTTTTATTCGTCATCCAGGTCGATCGGTATCTGTCTTTTAAAGGCTTCTTTGAAAGATATCAGCGACTCTGTCCGTGCCAGTCCTAATGGCTGGAGTTTGTTATGGATGATATTCAGCAGATGCTGGTTGTTCTTCGCATATATTTTGATGAACAGATCGTATTGTCCCGTCGTGTAATGGCATTCCACTACTTCCGGAATTTTCTTTAATGCTTCCGTAACAGAGGGGAATTGTCCGGGTGATTTCAGGAATAATCCCATATAAGCACATGTTTCGTAGCCAACTTTAGTGTTATCCACAATGAATTCAGAGCCTTTGATAACGCCCAGATTAGTGAGTTTCTGTATTCTCTGGTGTATAGCGGCTCCTGAGACATTACATTCTCTGGCAACTTCCAGGAAAGGCATACGGGCATTACCTATAATCAGTTTTAATATTTTTTCATCCAATTCATCCAGTTGATGGTGTGCCATAATTTCTGTATATTTGTATTTCTGTTATTCTATATAATTACAATTAGATACAAATATAGTCAAACTATAATAATTAGACGATATAATTCGCTCAATTATTTTATTTCGTAAATTTTCTTTTATTAATCAATCAATATTATAAGAATATGAGTTTAAGTGCGGTAATCGAATGCAGGCCGGTAAAAGATTTTTCCGATCCTTTGTTGGATAAAGTAGAAAATACATATAACGATTCCTTTCCGGAAGCGGAGCGACGGGCATTCTCTTTGGTGCGGGAGTTAGTTAAAGATGAGCCTCGTTTTACTGTTTATACCTTATTTAAAGATCAGGTTTATGCAGGTTTTATTACTGCCTGGTCTTTCGGGACGTTTATTTATGTGGAACATTTTGCAATTGACGCCTCTGCCCGTAATGGCGGAATAGGAGGGGAGTCGATGAAGCAGTTTATGGCGCTTTGTGACGCTCCTGTCGTGCTGGAAGTGGAAATGCCTACCGAAGAGATGAGTAAGCGTAGAATAGGCTTTTATGAGCGTTTGGGATATGTGTTGGATGATCATGTTTATTTTCAGCCTCCCTATCGTCAGGGGGAACCTTTGCTGGAAATGCGCCTGATGACTTACGGAGCTATCGATCTGAAACAATCATTCGAAGAGGTGAAGAATTGTATCCACCGATATGTATATGGTGTTAATGAGTAAGTGCTGAATTTACTCCAATAAAAAAGGCAGAACGGAAGTCCTGCCTTTTTTTATTATCGTTGAATTAGTTAATCAACAGCTTGTCTAGCTGAGTAACTGATCTTCAATGCGTATGCTTCACGAAGCGCCTGCTTTACGTCTGTGATAACACCCATCTTAGTCTCTTTATCGGCTTTGATGGATACAGTCATAAACGGCTGGTCTTCCTCTTTCATACTTGACTTTTCCTGAGCAATGTAAGTTTCGATTTCGCTTACTTCAGCAAACTGGTCGTTCAGTTGTAAGCGAGTTTCAGAACCCATTTTTGATCTTAATTCCTGAGTCGGTTTACCCACATAAATGAATGTTACCAGTGATTTCTTTTCCAACTTCTGAAGCTCTGTTGCCTGAGGAGCCTGGAAAACTACTTTCAAAGTAACTTCACGCATAGAGGTTACCATCATGATGAAGAACAGGAAGGCAAATACCAAGTCAGGTAATGATGAGGTATTCAATTCAGGCATCTCTCTGCCGCCTGCTTTACTAAATTTTCCCATTATTATTTGCCTCCATAATTTTTAGGTTCTGCTTCTGATATCTTTTGCGGATAAATCATCTGCACAGCCTTTTGTTGATCTTCATCCAAATCAGCGAAAGCTTTACCGAATTTCTTTCTGGAAACTTCATCTCTCAGTTCATTATAGGCTGCTGCCAATTCGTTCTGAACATCGATGTAAGCCTGATATTCAGTACCACGGTCGTTCTGCAAAGAGATAACATGATTTTTTGTTACCATTTGCTTTCCGAAGAATGGTACGTCTACTTCAGTCTTTTCGGGCATATGCTCGTCGTTGTAAGGATTCTCAATGAAATTTCTAACCTTTTCTCTTAGTTGCTTAATATCAATGAATTCATTATTACAGAGAATCTGGTTGTTACTGTTGATCAGTACGACCAGGATATTTCTCTTTTTGATATCCATTTCTTCATTTTTCTTCTGATCTTTGGGTACAGGAGGCGGCAAACGTCTAGCCAAACCTTTATCTGTGTCCATTGATGTAGTAATAAGGAAGAAGATAAGCAACATGAAAGCAATATCGGCTGAAGAAGAACCATTGATTCCCGGTGTCTTTCTTTTTTTACCCATTTCTTTCTTGTTTTATCGATTCGTTATTACTATTATCTATTAAGCATTCTTTTTACAGAACCCCAAACTACTGCTGCAACGATCAAAACCATCAGAACAACAGTGGACATAATCCACATGTCTGTTACTTTCAACCACAAAGGAATGTTGTATTTCTGAGAATCAGCATTCATTCCTCCCAGCGGAGTTGCATCACCCATAGAATAAGTGATGAATAAAATCGCAGCGAAAACAACAATAACGATCAAAGAAGTTATAGCTGATTTTGCATTCGTCTGGAGTAAGGTTATAAATTGCCACACAGCAAATAAAATTGTACTGATAATTGTGACAAAGAATAATACAGATGTCCAGTTAATCAATAAACCGGTGTAAATCGGTTCTTTCATTTCAACAGAAGGGTCAACAACTCCTCCTGCGTAGAACATACCCAGCACTACGAGACTGATAATCGAAACGATTAACAGTGTCCAGCTGGACATTTTTCTTATTTTAGTAACTGCCATAATTCTAAATTATTTTTTGAATTTAAGGTTGTATTTGATAACCATGTCGATCAATGTGATTGAAGCATCTTCCATCTGGTTCAGGATAGCTTCCAATTTGCTCAACAAATAGTTATAGAATACCTGAAGGATCAAAGCTACGATCAAACCACCTACAGTTGTAATCAAGGCCACTTTCATACCACCGGCAACAACCGTCGGGCTGATATCACCAACCTGTTCGATTTTATCGAACGCCATGATCATACCTACTACAGTACCCAAGAATCCTAATGACGGAGCCATAGCGATAAACAATGTGATCCATGACATGTTCTTTTCCAAAAGACCACCCTGTACACCACCGTAAGAAACGATTGATTTTTCAACAACGTCGATACCCTGGTCGATTCTCATCAAACCCTGATAAGCGATAGATGCGATAGGACCTCTTGTATCACGAGCGATAGCTTTTGCTCCTTCTACATCACCTTTATCAAGTGCATCTTCAATACCTTTTAATAATTTGCTTGAATTAGTTTCAGCCAAGTTCAGGTAAATAATTCTTTCAAGGCAGAAAGCCAAACCGAAAATCAAAGCGATAGCAACCAAACTCATGAAGTCGGCACCACCTTCGATAAACTTAGTTTTTAAAGCCTGATACATGCCACCTTCAACAACTTGTTCAGTAGCGTCTTGAGCAAAAGCTACAGTAGAAGTTCCAAGGGCGCAAATACCCAAGAATGTTTTTGCAAAATACTTTTTCATTGTGTGTTTAATTTTTAAGATTAATAATTCTCTTATTTGTTTTTATTTTTGTTGTTAATAATATCCTCATGGTATTTAAGCGGAGAGAGCGGGATTCGAACCCGCGATACACTTTAGGCGTATACACGCTTTCCAGGCGTGCCTCTTCAACCACTCGAGCATCTCTCCAATTTTCAGCCTTCGTCTCCTCTAAAACGAGCGCAAAATACGAAAAAATTCCCATATGCAAACGTTTCAGTGCACAAATCTAAAGTTTTTGCTTGACATATACACAATATCTGAGGGAATAAATTTTGCATCTGACCTTAAAATTTGAAACTAAGCCTTTTTATTTGGAATTTTGAATAAATCCAAGGCGTTTTTTCTTGTTATTTGTACGGTTTCATCAAGCGTAAGACCGAATGTGTCCGCTACCTTCTCTACCGTCTTCCATATATATACAGGCTCATTTCTTCTCCCTCTGTAGGGCACCGGAGCCAGGTAGGGAGCGTCGGTTTCCAGTACTATATGATTCATGTCGGTGCATTGAATAGTTTCCGACAGTTTCGAATTTTTGAAAGTTATGACACCATTGATTCCCAGTTTGAAATTTTTTAGCTTTCCGATCTCCTCCAATTCGTCTGTTGTACCGGTAAAGCTATGAAAAACACCCTTTAATTTGTCCGCACCGACTTTATGGATACTGTCCAATACCTCGGAATAGGCTTCACGGGTGTGGATGGCAACCGGCAAGTCCAGGTCGATACTCCATCGCAACTGTTCTTCAAAGACTATTTTTTGTTCTTTCAGATAGGTTTTATCCCAGTAGAGGTCGATCCCGATTTCCCCGATTCCACAGTAAGCCCGTTTCCCCAAATAGGATTCTGTTGTTTTTAGATTTCCGGCATAGTTTCCGTCCACACTGGTCGGATGTAACCCCATCATTGGATAGGCAAAATCAGGAAAACGATCACATAGGTCATGCATCCGGCCGATAGTTTCGACATCTACATTGGGGAGCAGGAGTGTATCGATGCCCGATTCACGGGCAGCGTTTACCAGTACATCTTGTTCCGGATCGAAATCTTCCAGATACAAATGGTTGTGCGTATCTATTAGTTTCATCTTTTTAAGACTGGCGGTACATTAAACGGTTACTGACCTCTTTTAATATGTTTAATTTCTCCGGGGCAACGTTCAATCGGGATAAATGCTCCATTGCCTTATCGTAATATCCCTGCATTTTTGCTATGGTAATATCTTTCAGATGCAATTCATTATATATAGCTGTGACAGCTTCGATCTTTTCTGCCGCTACAAATGTCGTTTTGCCGATCCAGTCATTCAGGACCGCTTTTTGTTCGGGTGAAGCCAGTTCAAACGCATGTATCAGCAGGAATGTCTTTTTATTGCAGGTGATGTCGCCCCCGATATTTTTCCCGAAAGTGGCAGTGTCTCCATAGACGTCCAGCAAATCATCCTGTAGCTGAAAAGCCAGTCCGATGTTTATGCCGAAGTCATACAGGTTGGCAGCGTCTTCTTTGGATGCACCGCCTGTAATCGCTCCTATTTTTAAACTGCAAGCCAGTAAAACTGCTGTTTTTAACCGGATCATTTCTATATATTCGGGCTCGGTAACATCCATGCGGGATTCAAATTCCATATCATATTGCTGTCCTCCGCATATTTCGAGTGCTGTTTCTGTGAACAGGTCGAATACTTCTTTTAAATAGTCCGGTTCTGTTTTTCCGATCAGTTGGTAAGCTGCAATCAGCATGGCATCTCCCGAAAGGATGGCCGTATTGTCGTTCCATACTTTATGGACGGTCGGTTTATTTCTTCTTTTATCAGCCTTATCCATCAGGTCATCATGAAGTAGGGTGAAGTTGTGGAATACTTCAACGCCCAATGCCGGGTTGATGACGTTATCAATATTTTCTTTATATAAATTACAGGCCATTAAAGCCAGTGCCGGACGGATCCTTTTTCCTCCAAGCGACAGGATATACTCTATTGGATCATATAAACTTTTGGGGGGGTATTCAAAACTCAGTTGGGAAATTTCATGTTCTACTTTTTCCAGGATCTCATTGAAAGACAACATATAGATTAAAATTACGGATAAGACGAAATAAAAAAGGCTGCAAGTTCACAGCAGCCTTTTTTAGTATGTTTAAAAAAATATTATTGCAATCTGAAGGTAACAGGTACTGTATATTTAACACGTACTGGTTTACCTCTCTGCTTACCAGGAGACCATTTCGGCATGGTGTTGATCACACGGATAGCTTCTTTATCCAAAGAAGGGTCTACACCGCGGATAACTTCTGCGTCAACGATTGAACCGTCCTTATTAACCACGAATGAACAAGTAACACGACCTTGAATACCGTTTTCCTGTGCAATAACCGGATATTTGATGGATTTGGCGAGGAACTGAAGCAGTGCTCCCTGTCCACCCGGGAATTCCGGCATTGTTTCTACAACGGTAAAGATCTGTTGAGCGGATTCTTCTTCTTCTTCAACGACTGCCGGAGCTACATAGGCTTCTACCTGTGCAGAACTTTGGTCGTCCTCAGATGAGATGATATCCACTTGGTCCAGTTCCACGTCGTCATCCACGATGTTCAGCTGTTCTACGGCAGCCGGTGCAGGGGGTGGCGGTGGAGGCGGAGGAGTGTCCTCCGGTCTTGTAATTTCAATTTCTTCTTCAGCGATGATATCAGCTACGCCTTCATTCTTGACGATTTCGATATCACGGGTTCCCCATTCGAACCCAACGAACAGAACAGCCAAACCCACAACCATACCCATCAGGATACCGAGTGTTTTGCCTCTTTCCAAGTCCGCTTTCGGTGATTTCTTAACTTCCATACTCTTATAATGTTTAAAGATGTGTTTTCCTGTACTGCAAAAATACAAATTATTTTATATCCAAATATAAAAAGGGAGAAATACTTCAATATTTTCACTTTATTTTTGAACCAAAATAAAAATAATGGTGTTTATATACCTTTTTCTTGTTTTTTCCGTTTCTCTTTATGGAATATGTTATAACTGCATTTTATCTTTGTACGCATTTTGTTAAGAAAATATGAGACATACATTAATTATATTGTTCTTTTCTTTCGTTTTACAATCGGTCGCGGCACAATCCGGAGATCAGGTGTTTGAATTTCTGACTTTACCTTCATCTGCCAGAGCTAATGCTTTGGGGGGGCATACCGTGTCATTGGTAGAACGTGATCCGTCCCTTATCTTTCACAACCCGGCGCTGCTTGGAGGTGAAATGGACGGGATGATCAATCTGGATTACATGAACTATATTGCAGATGTGAACGTGGGGAGTGCCCTGTTTACTAAAGCATTTCGTGAACGTGGAGCCTGGGGAGCAGGAGTCCATTATTTCCATAACGGAAAATTCAAGGGAATGGATGAGAATAATCAGTCGACAGGTGACTTCACAGCCAGTGATATCGCTGTGAACGGTTTCTTTTCGTATGATCTGTCCGAACGCTGGCGGGGCGGTGTCTCTATGAAGTTCCTTTATTCCAATTATGATATTTACACCTCGTTGGGGGTATGTTTCGATGCCGGGCTGAGTTATTACAATTCGGAAAAGGAGTTTTCATTCGGTGTCGTACTGAAAAATATCGGGGCACAGTTGAAGCCTTATTATGAAGACCGCCAAAAAATGCCGTGGGATATCCAGATGGGGATTTCTAAAAAGATGAACCATGCCCCTTTGCGTTTGTCACTAACGGCTATGTATCTGAATCGTTGGAAATTTGATTATATAGATAATGCGGATAAAGATTATAAAGGTGATAATTTTGCCAAAGCATTATTTAAGCACCTGGTAATCGGTATCGATTATATACCCAGCGAAAACTTCTGGATTGGGGTGGGATTCAATCCGAAGACTAAAATGGATATGAAACTGCAGGGAGGCGGAAACGGGTTGGCTGGCTTTTCTGCCGGGGCCGGCGTGAAGATAAAGATGTTTGATGTCGGTGTCTCTTTTGCTAAATATCATCCGTCGGCTATGTCGATGATGATGAGTGTTTCGACTACGCTGGCCGATTTTAAACCTTAGGAAATATAAATAAATGTAAGAATGAAAAAGATAGTAATCGCTATAGACGGTGTTTCCTCTACGGGGAAAAGTACTATGGCAAAAGATCTGGCAAAGGAAATTGGTTATACATATATTGATACCGGTGCCATGTATCGTGCTGTTACATTATATTGTATACAGCATAATTTGTTTAAAGGGGATCAGATCGATGAAGAAAAACTGCAGGAATCGATGAATGATATCCATATATCTCTCCGGTTTAATCCGGAAACCGGTCGTCCGGATACTTATCTGAATGGCGTGAAGGTTGAAAAGGAAATCCGTGGAATGGAAGTAGCCAGATGGGTTAGTCCGGTAGCGACTTTGGGTTTCGTTCGCCGTGCACTGGTTGCCATGCAGCAGGAAATGGGCAAGGAGAAGGGTATAATCATGGACGGAAGAGATATAGGTACGGTTGTATTCCCGGAGGCAGAGTTGAAAATTTATGTGACAGCCAGCCCGGAAGTACGTGCACAGCGCCGTCTGGATGAACTGAAAGCAAAAGGTGAGGCCGCTTCTTTCGAAGAAGTACTTGAAAACGTGAAGACGCGGGATCGTATCGATTCTACCCGTAAAGAAAGTCCGCTGCGCCAGGCCGATGATGCTGTGGTGCTGGATAATTCGCATATGACTATCGCTGAACAAAAAGCGTGGCTTCTTGTTCAATTTAATAAAGCTGCGGTGGAATAAATAATCATGATTGAAGTCGAAATAGATAAAGGTTCCGGATTCTGTTTTGGAGTTGTTACAGCTATTGAAAGCGCTGAACGTGAACTGGATAACACTGATATCCTGTATTGCCTGGGTGACATTGTACATAACAGCCTGGAGGTAGAACGTCTTCAGGCACAGGGATTACGCACTATCGATCACCATGAATTTTCGAAGCTGAAAGGAAAAAAAGTCTTGCTTCGTGCACATGGAGAACCTCCTTCTACCTACGAGATTGCAAAGCAGAATGAGATAACGATCGTCGATGCAACGTGTCCGGTCGTGCTCCAGTTGCAACGGAAGATACATAAATGTTATCAAGAGACGCGTGAAAATAATACACAGCTGGTGATTTACGGTAAAAAAGGACATGCCGAAGTAAACGGCCTTGTCGGCCAGACTGATGGTACGGCCATTGTGGTTGAAAAGATAGAAGACCTGGACCGTTTGGATTTCAGCCGTGATATTTGTCTTTTCTCCCAGACGACAAAGTCTTTGGACGGGTTCCGTAAGATCGTGGAAGAAATATATAAACGGAAAACGGAGGATGCCCGTTTTGAATACCACGATACGATTTGCCGTCAGGTGGCAAACCGCCTTCCGAATATAAAGGCCTTTGCTTCCAGCCATGACTGGGTTTATTTTGTGGCGGGAAAGAAAAGTTCGAACGGTAAGATGTTGCTGGAAGAATGCCGGAAAGCAAATCCGAATACTCTCTTTATTTCTGAGGTAAAAGAGATAACCGAACCGCTGCCTGCCGGTGTCCGCCGTGTAGGAGTCTGCGGCGCCACATCAACCCCTAAATGGCTGATGGAAGAGGTTGCCGTGCGTATTCGGGAGTTGAATGCAAGCCGATGATAAAACGGTTAAGATTTCATGAAGTTTAAGAGAAAATGAAAGAATGTTGGTAAATAATTACTATTTTTGCCGCGAATAATTTAAAATAAAGACGCTATGTCTACAATTAAATGTATTGGCATTTTAACGTCCGGAGGTGATGCTCCCGGAATGAACGCTGCCATCCGTGCAGTGACGCGTTCCGCTATCTATAACGGGATGAGAGTTAAAGGTATTTTCCGAGGATACAGAGGATTGATTACAGGTGAGATTGAAGAGTTCAAGACACAAAATGTAAGTAACATCATCCAGCGTGGTGGAACAATATTGAAGACAGCTCGTTGTTTGGAGTTCAAGACTCCCGAAGGCCGTAAGCAGGCATACGACAAGTTAATGGAAGAGGGGATCGACGCCCTGATCGCTATCGGTGGTGACGGAACGTTGACCGGTGCGCGCATCTTTGCACAGGAGTTCAATTATCCGATAGTCGGTGTTCCCGGTACGATCGATAATGACTTATATGGTACGGATGTAACGATCGGTTATGATACGGCATTGAACACGATCATGGAATGTGTGGATAAGATACGTGATACAGCCACTTCCCACGACCGTCTGTTCTTTATCGAAGTGATGGGACGTGATGCCGGTTTCCTGGCTTTGAACGGTGCGATTGCTTCAGGTGCCGAAGCGGCTATTATCCCGGAAATCTCCATGGAAAAAGACCAGTTGGCAGAAATGATCGAAAACGGTTTCCGTAAATCGAAGAACAGTAGTATCGTATTGGTTGCAGAAAGTGAAGTAACCGGCGGTGCCATGGGAGTGGCCGAACGTGTGAAAACTGAATATCCGCAATTTGATGTCCGTGTATCTATCCTCGGACACTTGCAGCGTGGCGGATCTCCGACTGCCCAGGACCGTATTCTGGCTACCCGCATGGGAGTTGCAGCCGTTGATGCTTTGCTGGATGATCAGCGTAATGTCATGATGGGTATCCAGAATGACCAGATCGTATATGTTCCGTTCTCAAAAGCGATCAAAAATGACAAACCGATCAACCGTGATCTGCTGAATACACTGCGTGTGTCTTCTATCTGATCCGGCATTGAAAAAGAGAATATAAAAAGAAAGCCCGTTGAATCATTTGATCCGACGGGCTTTCTTTTTATATATCAATTAAGTTTATTTCTTTGACAGGTTTTCCAGGAACAGGTCCATCATTCTTTTGGCAGCTACGAATGAACTGATCTCATTTTTCAGCACCTGTTGTTCGGTGGAAGACAGCATGCTTTCCACAGCCGGATTGTGATAGAATGTTTCCCGTAATGTATCATTGATGCTTTCGTACATCCAATATTTGGCTTGTTCGTTCCGCTTATAGTCGAAATAACCGTTCTTTTTAGTAAATTCCATATATTCGCCGACCATATCCCAGATTTCCTTGATACCTAAATTATAATATCCGGAGTAAGTCAGCACCTTAGGAAACCATCCGGAATCAGCGGGTGGAAAAAGGTGCAAAGCATTCTTGAACTGGGCAGCAGCCAGCTTTGCCTTATCGATATTGTCGCCATCCGCCTTATTGATGATGATCCCGTCTGCCATTTCCATAATACCACGCTTGATGCCCTGCAACTCGTCACCTGTGCCGGCTAACTGGATGAGCAGGAAGAAGTCGACCATCGAGTGAACAGCCGTTTCACTCTGTCCGACACCTACCGTTTCAACGAACACGGTATTGAAGCCGGCAGCTTCGCACAAAACGATCGTTTCGCGTGTTTTGCGGGCAACACCTCCCAATGATCCTGCCGAGGGGGAAGGGCGGATAAACGCATTTTTCTCACGTGACAGGGCTTCCATACGGGTTTTGTCACCGAGAATACTACCTTTGGATCGTTCGCTGCTCGGATCGATAGCCAATACAGCCAGTTTGCGTCCTTCTTTGATCAGGTGCATGCCGAAAGCATCGATAGACGTACTTTTCCCGGCTCCGGGAACACCCGTAATACCGATACGGACTGATTTGCCTGCATGCGGAAGACATTTTTCAATGATTTCCTGGGCTATTTGCTGATGTTCATATTTCGCACTTTCAACTAGCGTGACAGCCTGGCTGAGGATGGTTATATTACCTTTCAGTATCCCTTCGACGAACTCGGAAGGGGTATATTCTCTGCGTAATTTTTTTTTGAGGTATGGGTTTACAGTCGGTACGTCGGCTACTCCCTTGTTTACCTTTAATCCTCTGTAAAGATCGTCGTTTTCGGGATGTTCCATGATGAATAATTATTTAATGTGCTAATGTGCCAATATGCCAATCGAAAAAGACATTGGCATATTGGCACATTGTTTTAATTGGCTTATTATTTCTCTGCTGTTACCTTTATCAGGCGAACAGGACCGTTCGGGTCGTTACAAACAATATTTACTAGTGCTTCCAGTTTCGTCTTGATCTCTCGCGGACGGACTGATATTTTAAATGTCGCCGTTGTTCCCGGTTTTACTTCTCTTTTTCCTCCTGAAATATCAACCCGTTCATCGTCGCTGGTAAAGCTGTGGATGATAAGCGGAGATTTCCCGGTGTTGGTTACTTCGACAGTACCGGTCACTTTTCCACCGATCAGAGGAATGAAACCTCCTTTTTCCGGTAATTTACCGAAGTCAAGTAATGTGCCGGACAACTGTGCAATCGGTGCCTGTGCCTTTTCCGCAGCCGAAAGTTTACCGAAGTTGTCGATGATATTGGCTGCGACGTGTACTCCGCCGGAAACTTCTTTCTGACCGATACTTTCGATCGTTAAAGGTATTTCTGTTGTAACCCGGCCTTTTCTTTTGGTTGCTTTGGCATCGAGAAGTAAAGTTATTTCACCGACTTCATCCGGTGCCAGTTGGGTTGGACGTACTTCGACAGTCAGGAAATGAGGCACTTTTCCCGGATGGATTGTCAGGGTCGTCTTTCCTTCATTCTTTACGCTGATCTTTTCACCCAGTGTTTCGTCGGGGCGGATACTGCTGTACAGTACCGTCTTGGTCTGCATCTTCAGGTCGCCTATCGAATACGGGTAAATTAGAACCGGTGTAAGCGGTTTCGGTGTCACATTCCCTTTGATTGCCAGTGTATAACTGCCTTTCTTACCATTGCTGAATATGGAAATAGTTTTATAAAAAGGGCCGGGACGACCTTTGGGGTTGTAAGTTACTTTTACATTGCCCGTTTTTCCCGGAGCGACCGGCTCTTTTGTCCATTCCGGTTGCGTACAACCGCAAGACGCTGTAACACGGGTGATGACGAGTGGGCCGTCTCCCGTATTCTTTATTTCAAAAGTATGACTGGCCAATCCGTCAGCTTCAGCGATTGTACCGAAGTTGTACGTCAGTTCGTCTGCACTTATCTGAGCTCCGTTCTGTGCTGCCATATGCACAGCAAAGAATAATATGCTGCAAAGGATAAAGCTCAGTCTTTTCATATTCAGCATTCTTTGTTTTTAGTTTTGCTTGTTGGAAATCAAATTACCTCTCCCCGTATCGTCAGGATAAAACTTCCGGTTTTTCCGTTGCTGTAAACTGAAATTGTTTTTGAGAACGGACCGGGACGTCCTTTCGGATCGTATGTTATCTTGATGTTTCCGCTTGCTCCCGGAGCGATCGGTTCTTTTGTCCATTCCGGGGTGGTACATCCGCAGGAAGCGATGACGCGGGTAATCGCCAACGGCGCATCCCCTGTGTTTTTTACGACAAATGTCGCGGAAACTTTTCCATCAGCTTCTTTTATCTGTCCAAAGTCATGAGAGGTTTCGTCTGCTGCGATAACAGCTTTTTTCTGAGCTGAGGCCATTCCTGTAGCAAGCAGGATTGCCATAAAAATAAAAATAATCTGTTTCATTTTACTTTTTATTTAGCTATTGTTTATTCTACAAAGATAGACAATTGAATTGAAAATTGAGAATTGAAAATTGAAAATTACCTTTGGACGGATATAAGAACATTCTGCTACTCTTCATATTCAATCCCTGATTTTCAATTTCCAATTTTTAATTTTCAATTAACCGTGAGATTATTCCCTTCCGTATGTGACACAAATTCAGGTGCGTACAGGCATTGGATGGAACTTAGTCCTCCGGCATATTCACCGGTGCGGGACACGTAAACCGGATATTCGATCACGAAAGTTCCTTCCGGCAGGCGGCTGAAGAAGAAGTTTTCGGAAACATCCGTAGGCGACTGGTAATAGGCGACTCCGTCTCTGAACTGTGTCCCTGATAGCTGGTTGGCAGGTTCGAAACAGCCGGCGCGCAGGTCTTTCAGGAATACGTAATCCATTTCGCGGTCTGTCCGGATAGTCAGGCGTATGATTACTTTGTCTCCGACGCGGAGTTTTCCGTTTTCTACCGGTACAATTTGTAAACCGCTGCCGCTGTTGTTTTCGATGAATAATTTCTTTTCAACATTGAGTACACCTTTCTGTTTTTCTACTTTGTCGATGTTTTCGAAATACTGTTCGTAAACGGCTCCCCAGGCAGGCGTATTTCCTTCCTTCCGAATGGAAATGGAATTACTACCGGAAGAAATTTCTTTTTCATCCAGTACCACCTTCAGATAACCGGTTGCTGTTTCATCTTCAGCTGTGCTGTATGTTTTGCCGCCCCATGTTACGGTGCAGGTATTATTTTCATTCAGCCAGTCGTTTCCGGTCAGAATTAATGCGTAGATGGCATTCAGCGTTGCAGGAACAGATTCCCAGTTCTGCGTACGTTTCTGGTTCAACAGCCATTGTTTCATACGGTCGGTCTCTTTCTTGTCTTGCGATAAGGTATTGAACACTTTCATCAGCAGGCAATGAGTGTCGATCGGCGAAGTGAAATAACTGTTGCCTCTCCGGTTATTGGCCCAATACATTCCCTGTTCGGCGGTCGTGGTGGCTGTTTTGCGCAACCAGGCCAATATCGTATTGGCAACTTCTTTTTTGCCGTTGCGGTACATCAGCAGGGCGATTTCGCCTTTTCCGTAAAGGGATTGTTCGTTCCAGGTCTTTTCTGCCTGCGTTGTATAGAAACGGATTGCTTCGCGGGCATCACCCAGTTCCGGAATGTCGCGGTAAGCGCTGCGGACATAAAGAAATTCGAGTTGCAATGCGTTCGGAACGCTGCTCTGCCATTTCTTGTTGTTCTTTTGCAGGCTTTCATAATCGGACTGCATTTGTTTGTCCAGGTATTTGAGCGCTTTCATCTGCATTTCCTTTTCCTGCTGTCCGTATTGTACGGCACTCATTTCAACCAATTGTGACATACCTTTCAGGATAGACAGTGTTATTTCGCGGCTTGCCGGGAAACCTTTGAACCAGCTCCATCCGCCATCTTCGTTCTGTAGCTTTACTATTTGTTGCATGGCTACTTCGCGTTGTTGTGCAGCCCGGTTCATATCAAACAACAGGGATAAACGCTGCTTTTGTTCCGTTTCATTCTCGGCAGCCAGCACCCAGGGAGTTTCTTCCAGCAGGATATTCTTCAGCTCTTGATTCTTCTGGAGATTTGAATAAAGGGTAGAAGCGGTTCCGCCCTGTGCCTTCCACTGGCTGATTACTTTTTGGATGCGCGGATTGGCTGTTGCGATATAATAAGCCAGCGTATTGCTATAATAAGAGGCGAACCAGGAAATGACATTGTCATTTGTCGGTTGGGTAAGCGTAGGCAAAGCCTGTACGGCGTACCAGATAGGATTGCCTGTCAGTTCCAATGTCATTCTGAACGGATTGCGGCTGTCCGTTCCATTCTTTCCTGACAACCGGATTCGTTTTTCTCCGTTCTCCATCAGGTAGAAAGGTATGCTTTCCGTTACCAGTATTTGGTTGGAGAGAACCGGAATCAAATGTTGTTCACCGTCACTGCCGGATTCGGAATCTGCTACGATGCGGCAACCAATCAGATTGGTGGTCTCCGGTACGCGGAAGGTCCATGAAGCGGTGGTGATGCTGTCGGCAGACAAGGTAAACGGCTTTTGCGATTTTGTCAGGCAGATAACCGGCTGGTCGGTTGCCGGGTCGAACAATTCAAGGCTGACACGTCCGTTGATAGTCGCTTTTGAATTGTTGATAACCTGTGTGCTGACGGATACTTCGTCACCCTGGCGCATGAAGCGTGGCAGGTTCGGCAATACCATCAACGGTTTGCTGCTGATGACTTCTTTGGTCAGCATGCCGTATTTCATGTCTTCCGTATTGGCCAGTGCCTGGAACTTCCAGGTCGTATTGCTTTCCGGTAACGTGAACTGTACCATGACGTCTCCCTCCTCATTCGTCAGTAATGACGGATAGAAGAAAGCGGTTTCGTTGAAGTTTTCGCGTATCTGGACAACTTGCTGCTCTGACATTCCCTTTTCAGCCGGAGCACCGTCTGCCAGAGAGAAGACAGCCATGCCTGATTCCTCTACTTCATCGTCTGCAACCATTTCTACATTTCCGGTAGCGGTTGCAGCGTCATTCGTTCTGTAACCGATAACCTGTGCTTCAGCAGCGGCCATAGGGGCTGCCGACTTCATCATGATACCTCCGGCATACATTCCCCGGTTTCTGAAATTCATGATTCCTTGCCAGTTCAAACGGTCATATTGATAATCCGGAACATTGACATTTTTCGACTCTTCTGATTTATAGGCTGTCCTGTCATCCATGCCGATACCTCTGTTGAAAGAGGGGGCAGACAAGTAGAAATATCTTCTCAGGTCGAAATTCCATCTGAAGGAACCGGACGGTAATATTTTATCTAATGACGCGTCGTACATGCTGGCCAGCATTTCTGCCATAACAGGCATGGAGTCTGCATCTAAAATCCTGAATTTCCATGTCTCCTTATTGCCGGGTAGCAAGTGGTCACGGAAGGTAATCGGTTTGATTGCCAAAGAGAGATTCGGTTGTTGGCGTTTAATATCAGTTCGTGATGTATATAATTTGCCGTCTTTTACAAAGGTAAATTGTGCCACGACTCCTTCTCCGTAGCTTTCCATGAATGGGATACGGAAGAGATGATTCTCATTACTCAGTACGATGCGTTTGCGTGAAATACATTGGTTGTCCTGGTAAAGTTCATATAAAATATGTGCGTCTTTGTCGGATGTGCCAAACAATATCTTCGCCTCTTCACCGGGAAGACACCAGACTTTTTCATCTAACATCCAGGTATGCATGAATACCGGCGGTCTTTTGTCGCGTAAACTATATAGGATGAAATCCTGCTTTGTAGTAACCGGGCGTCCTTGTGAATCATTTGCATCCAGCTTGATCTGATAACGGCCGGAAGCTAGTTTGGCGAATACATTTTTATCAATCGTTTTGCCGGATGTAAAATTACCGGTTGCCACCTGTTCTTTTACTTCGTATTCAATGATTCCGTATTTGGATGGTTTTTCGGTGTCGCCCAATCTGTTTATCGTATAAGTTCCATTCACTGTTATTTTTTCACCGTTCAGTGTTTGTGCCGATACGGAAGCTTTTACAGAATCTTTGTCGAGTTGTCCGGAAAGGTCGGTATTCAGGACAATACTAGATGTCCCGACAGAGAATACGGAAGTCGCTTCCTGGGTTTCACCATTGCTGTCGGTTAATGTGGCTGTGACCAGATAACTTTGATAGGCAGGGAGATTGCTACTAGATTTTTCCGGACGGAAACTGAAAGAGAATGTCCCGTCGCTGTTCACAGTAACCTGTCCTTCTGCTACTTGTTCATTAGAAAAACTACTGATGTAGCTACGTAACCAGAAGGGACGTTTGTTGATACGGTAAGTAATCTCTCCGCTTTGCAGGGAGATACCGGAAAAAGTCTGTGCCTTTCCCTGGATTGTCACCAGGTCGCCGAACGTAATTTCACCTTTTACGGGAAGTAAATCAATGAAGAAAGTGGGACGTTTGTATTCCTCTACACGGACATTTACACTTTGATATTCGGTAGACAGCGTGAACATTCCTCCAAGGGTTTGCTGAGGCAAAGTGAATTCACCGTTGAAAGAACCGAATTTATTCGTCTTGAACTCTTTGGTGGCCACTTCTTTCCAGTTCGCATCCCTGAGAGTTACTTTGAACGTTTCGCCTTCGATGGCATGAGGCTTGTCGGTCGTATTTGTGTAAGCGATTCCTTTGAAATACATATTTTGTCCCGGGCGGTAAAGTCCGCGGTCTGTAAACAAGGCCAGTTCCGGACGTTTTGTCTGGCTGATTTCCCGTCGTCCGTTCGGATAAACGGCTGTCAGCATTGTTTGTGAATCTCCCGGACGGGCCACTTGATAAGCCATCATATCGCGTTTATGTGGAAAGACAGCGATGCCGTCTTTATCTGTTTTTACGGTTCCCTGTGGTTGCATCTCACGGCGTTTTCCCGAATAATAAGTTACTGAGGCATCAGTGATTGGTTTGCCACTTAAATAATCGGTCACCAATACCTCCGTATTTCCATTTTGCATACTGCGCGAAACGGCAGCCAGGCGGCTTACCTCGAATAGATTGTTCGTTTTCAGCGCCGTTCCGGGAGCAGTAATAACACATTCATACAATCCTGTCTGGTCCATCGGGATGACGAGGCTCGTATCCAGCTCGGTATAGGTATTCGGTACTTTTAATGAAAAAGTAACTTCTTTGACCAGGGTTCCCAAATTGTTTGCAGTATCCTGGGCATTATAATTAAGTGTCTGTTGCGGAGTTTTCAAACTCTTGTATATGCGGGCGGTAATCTGCCGGATATTTTGATATGTGAGTTTTAGAGTCAGTTTTTTCCCCGGATATACAGTATTGTCTGTGTTGACTTGCAGGAACGGGTTTTGCATATTGGCCAGCCTGTTTTTTATCAGGCCGATCCGTTCATAGTTCGGAAAGCGGGCAATTGTTTCTTTGCAAAGTTCGTACTCGGCAGCTTTCAGAGAATCCATATTGGCTTCTGTTCCATATCCGTAAAATCCGTTATTCAGTTTAGCGGCAATAATTTCCACAGAATAGTCTTTATTACCGTAGATAGCTAACAGGCTATCCAATGCGGATGTATAATTTTCTCTTGCCTGTTCGGAATAGCGGGTGGTATATTTGAATCTCAGATAGTCCAGGTTGGCAAGCATGGCTGCTTTTTTGTCCGGTTGCGTGTTCAGATAGGCAATAAGTTCTTCATATATCTCTGTGGAAGGAGCGATATCAAGAGCACGGAACGCCAGAAAGTCATATAATGTAGGGCGTAGGGCTGGCGTGTCTTTTCCAGTCTCCAGTATGGCTTTGAAATCGGATACCGGTGTTTCCTGCAACAGCTTCGCCGGTTGCAGGGATGCAGTCAATTCTTCCTTTATCTTATTCGTGAAAAGGTTTGAAGTCCATTCGCGGATATCTTCGGGAACGTATCCGGCCAGGTCGGTCCGCTGATTAATCTTCCAGCGGTTCATCGTATAATACTGATTGTACATTTCGGCAACCATCGAATGGAGTACGGCTGTAGAAGCCGGTTCTTTACATTCGGCCGCATAGTTTTCCACTTCCTTGATAAGTTTGGGGAAGTCATCGTCATTCACATCCAGTTGTTCTTTCATCCGGCTGATCAGCGCTTTGATGAGTTGCGGTGTATTTTTACCTTGAATAGCCTCGGTAATCATTTTGCTTTCATTTTTAGGTTGTGCCGCATTTGTATACATGATAACCGCTGAAATACAGCATAGTATCAGGGCGGAAACAATAATAGCTTTTATCTTCATATCTATATGGGTTTACATGTTAAACAACGTTCTTTGCTATATAGATACAAAGAAAGGGTAAAAAGATGTAAACTGTTTGTTAATAAGGTGTAATAATGAATTGGCGTGGTAATAAGCAATGAGGAGGTGTAAGGTTCAGGATTTCTATAGGAAGGTTATTGTTTTCGACGTCCTCATAAACATTCACGAGGGCGTCAAAAACATTTATGAGGCCCTCGTGAACAGGAAACTATCTGTACTTTCTTTTATTTCTTGCGAACGTAAGTCAGGAATGTGTACGGATAAGCATGTTTTGCATCAGCCGGGAATTCCTGGCGTTCCACTTCTTCCCATAAATCCCAGTTTACGACCGGGAAGAAAGTATCGGCATCTTTAAACTCACCATGTACACGGGTGATGTACATTTTGTCTGCGATGCGTAAAGCCTGACGATACACCAATGCACCGCCGAGGATGAATATTTCATCTTCTTTTTCACAGATATCCAGTGCCGAACCCATTGATTCGCAGGCGAAGCAGTTTACAAAACCTGCTTCCGGCAAAGTGGTCAGGACTACATTCTTCCGATTTGGAAGCGGTCCTTTGGGCAGAGATTCGAACGTTTTACGTCCCATGATTACGGCGTGGCCGGTTGTCAAATCTTTAAAACGTCGCATATCGGCAGGCAGACGCCATAACAACTTGTTGTTTTTACCAATCGCATTGTTCTCTGCAATAGCGGCAATGATTGAAATAGTACTCATAAACTTATCGATTTATTAGTAATGTGTATACTCTCTCTTTAATTTTCAATTCTAAATTTTCAATTCCCTATACCGCCACTTCTCCTTTGATATGGGGATGCGGGTCATAACCGGTCAGGTTGAAATCTTCGTATTTGAAATCGAAGATGTTTTTTACGTCCGGATTTATTTCCATCCGGGGAAGAGGACGCGGTTCGCGGGTAAGCTGAAGCTTTACCTGTTCGAGGTGATTGCTATAGATATGAGCATCCCCCAGCGTATGAACGAAATCTCCGGCTATAAGTCCTGTCGCTTGTGCCATCATTTGTAATAATAATGCGTAAGAAGCAATATTGAAAGGTACGCCCAGGAATATATCCGCACTGCGCTGATACATCTGTAAACTCAGGCGTCCGTTCGCCACATAAAACTGGAAGAACGCATGACAAGGCGGGAGGTTCATATTATCCAGGTCACCCACATTCCAGGCACTGACAATGATCCGTCGGGAATCCGGATTATGTTTGATCGTTTCGACAGCTTCGCTGATCTGGTCGATAGAACCACCTTTATAGTCCGGCCACGAGCGCCACTGGAAACCGTAGATATGTCCCAGGTTCCCGTCGGGGTTTGCCCATTCATTCCAGATACGCACTCCATGTTCCTGCAAATATTTTGCATTGGTATCCCCTTGAAGGAACCAGAGTAATTCATAAATGATAGACTTCAGATGCAGCTTCTTCGTCGTAAGCAGAGGAAATCCCTCTTCCAGATTGAATCGCATTTGATGGCCGAAAATACTTTGTGTACCGGTACCTGTACGGTCTTCCTTCCTCACTCCCTCGGCTAATACGCGATTCAGCAATTCTAAATATTGTTTCATTTTTATCTCTATAGTAGCTTACAAAAGTACGAAAGTGATTTGTATAAAACAACAGGTAATTTTTTTTATGTTCTTTTCTCCTGGTTCTTTAGTAAGAAAATATAGCTCACATTTGATAATAAATGAACCATTCATAGCTCGTATGTTTGCCAACAGTTGTGCATAACAGTTGTGTCAGCGTGGTGAAATTGTCATCGAATGTTCTCTCATAGGTTACTGGCTATTATATTAAAAGCTACTATCAACTAGTTTATTAGTAGTTAGTTAGTGTTACTGGCCTGTACGGAGGAATTGAATACGGTGTATAGGGTAACCAACTACGGTGTACAGGGTAGCGGGATGAGGTGTACACCCTAACCGACTAGGGTGTACAGGGTAACTTTACAGGGTAAGCACTTAAGAGACAATAGGTAAGGAGGTATGTAACAGTACCTCCTTTGTCTATTTATAAGAGATGAAAGAACTAATTTAAAAAGTCACATTGCCGGATGACAGGTAACGATAACTGATGCCGGCATTGCCGGAACGGAAAGAGATTCATTTTTAACCTCCATTGAGCGAGTCCATCGTTCTGTAAACTGCCCTCCAATAAAGTTTTCAAACTTCACCTTTCAGATTTCAGGATAGATAACTGATTGAAAAATAGCGGATCCGCCTGAAGGATGCCTTACACAGGAAGTTGATTCCGATAAGTAGGTATCCGTTCGCCAACGAATAGTTATCTGTTGGCCGGCGGGAAGTTATCCGTCCCAAAAGCATAGATGTTCCGAATTGTCAAGACTGCTTTTGGGATAACAAGTGTATATATTTGAAGACAAAAGTCTTCTATTTTGCCGGCAGCTATTTAACCTTGAATTCTCGTATACATTTTTTAGCAGTTTCCTCCCTTCAGCCGGACATATTGAAAAACATTCTATCCAGAACATCTGAAAGCTGAAGGCAATAGTCTGCAATTCATAAGGAGGGCGAATCGGATAACAAACAGACTTGTATTATAGACTCTTGTATTTGATTCCGGGAATAGTTGTTTTCCGATTATAGAAATCGTTGAACCTACTTTTCCCTTGATCTTTTGGTTACTGACAAATCTTGAACCAACCCGTATCTCTGTTAGCATGTTGAACTGATTTATTTGATGGGAGGTGACAAAATGATAATCGGGAGATGTAGTCATAGTGTGCATATTACATTTATATAAATGCAAATAATTTTTTATTATACTGCTTGGAGGTATGGATAATTTTGGATATATATTTATTAATATTAAAGTACAGGTACGTTAGTTTTATGTACTTACAGAACACTCCCGTTGAGTAAAAAAAGATGCTTTAACAAATAGGCTGAATCCTTTGTGTGGAATATGAATCAAGGGCGGAGGTCGAATTTCGAATGACTAAAAAAAACGTTCCTTTTTTTCTTGCAGCAAAAATACGCATTCCTTTTGAACCTGCAATTCTTTTCAGAACTTTTTTCACTTTTCTATCTGCTTTCTTATCAGTACGATACGAAAACAAGGACAAAATACCCACTTCCTGTTACAAAAGTAAAAGAATCTTAAACGCGTGGCGAGAAAAAAGGAACGTTTAAACTCGCCAAATCGGTAATCGATGAGTAAAAAAGATGCCTGTATACAGGCATTTAACAGTTCCCCTGAAATGCTTTTTCTTGTGTCCTACGGGTTTAGGCGGTTGAAATGAGCTAAATGGACGAAAAATAGTCAATTTGAGTATAGATCATAATTTTATTAATTAAATGTTTTACGTATGAGAAAAAGTACTTTGGTAAAAGGCGGGTCGGCCGCTCTTTTATGTGCTATGGCTTTTTATGGCTTGTCTCCGATGCTGAATGCAGCAGATGCGGACTATGCTAATATAAAAGCGAAATGGTATGATGGTGTGAGCACCGAAGCTGCGTGGGATGACGAATCGACACTGGTTGGTGAAGGTTTGTATAATTTCAAGCCACTCGACAAGGTGAATGTACACAATCATTGGGAAGCTAATTCAACTTCTTATGGTAACTATGAGTCGTTGATCGATTTCACAAAGATGAATGCAGGTTTAATGAACGGTGCTTTCGTGACCTTCTTCAATCTGGATGACAGTGATACTCCAAACTATTTGAAGCCTTTTACCGGAAAGTATCTGGAAATGGCTTATTCGGATATTAAGAATCACGAAGAAATGAACACTGCCGAATATCTGAAATTTACAGATGATAAAGGCAATACGGGTTTGGGTATTTATCAGAATCAGACAGCCAGTTCACGTGTAGACTTCCTGTATAGCACTAAAGGCTTGACAGGCGTTGAAAGCGTTGAAATGGACGTTCGTGCTTTTGGTAATGTTGATTTGGTAAATCGTAAGATCGACTGGACATATGACGTATATGTTTATGATATGTCTGGTGAATATGTTGGTCAGATGGTTAGTGACCGTGCAATTTTCACGGCAAGCAATCATGAAGTAGCTACAGCGCATACACATCATATTAAAGCGCATGTTTCTGATGCTGATAATACAAATGCTAATTCTTGGCAACAAGGTTCTCTGGATAACAAGATCATTCTTGTTATGTTCAAAGGAGCTAAATCGGTTGCTGACGATGCAGTTTCTTCTACAGGCTCAAAGAACACAGAACCGTTGACAGTATTTACAAATGCTCGTTTGGCGTTCAATCGTCCTGATGTTGCTTTTGGTGCTGCAAATACGAAAGTGTTTGAAGCGGGTGCCGGACGTAATACAGCTTGTGCTGCTGACACGTTGGTTACAAATGTGGAGTTCTGGAACACATTGTATGAAAATAATAAGACTAACAATGAATATACGGCTACTTTCAGTGGTGTTGATCGTGATGGTCTTTATGCAGCAGACAGAGATCCGAAAGAAGAACTGGCATATTACGAATTGAATGTTGAATATCCATTTATAGCTGATGAAATGGAAATTTCTCAGGAAGGTGATTTGACAAAAGTTCAGGGTTGGATTTCTTTGGATCAGATGGTTGCTGACGGTAAGATCGGTAGAACAGGTACACCTGGTAAGGATAAGAAAGTTACTTATCTGATTCCTCGCGAATTCTTCGTTCAGACGGATGCTACAGAAGACCGCGATTGCAAATCAAGCGCTCGTTTCACTTACTACTTTGCTCCGCAAGAAGTAAAAGCATTTGACAAGGATAATTATATCTGGTCTACAATCACAGCTGAAGCTTCAGATACAGCTCGTTACGAACTTCAGGGTTCTTCTATTCCTGAATATAGCGAGTTGAACGATCTTCATTTCGACGAATATCTGGACTTTAAGACTGCTAAGGTTAGCTTCAAGAACTTGCCTTACTTCAATTCGGTAATCGGTCGTACAGACAATTATACTTTATCGGAAGATCTGTTCGGTGGATTGACGTTGGAAAATCGTACCAAAGCTCCGAAGCATTCAACAGGCCGTTATGATGACGACGTGAATCTTAAGGGTTGGAAGATCGTCTTCATAAATGAAGAAGGTAAGAAGGATTCAACTTATTACGAAGGACGTTTCTTGCCTATGTCTCTTTATGGATATAGCTATACCGATTGGAAAACATGGTTGGAAGCAAATGGTTGCCCTGACTGTTGTATCGAAGACGGTCCTGAAGAAGTTGGTAACTATGCAGAAGTCGATGTAATTGATTGTGACGGTAATATCAACAAGAATATCATCAGTATCAATGCAATCTTCAAATATCACCGTGGTGATGTAAACATCGGTGACGACGAGTCTAAATATGTAAATGAAACATATACAATCGCTCCGCGTCTGGTTTACGATGCTTCTGTTGCAAGATATAATGTAAATGAAGATGTACTGTCTGGTACGACTTATACTTACAGCGGTCAGGATCTGATCAACAAAGTAGGTGATGCAGTTTACTCAGGCCCGATCAAGATCTTCGGTAACAATACATTCGTATGGTTCCAGGATACCGACCAGTCTCTGTTAAGCCACGCTATGGGCGTAATGAGCTCTGAATTATTGAAATATTTTGAAAAGATCGACCGTAAGGACTTCTTCTTCGCTCCGTACGATGAGTGGGATGGTTACAAATATGAGTCAAGACCTCACACTGTGAAGGTATTTGCTACAGGTTTGAAACCTGATGTAGAAGGTGGTACAGTTGCTTCTATCAAGATCTTCAAAGAACAATTCTCTAAGACTGAAGGCATTGACGATGCAGTTTATCATACAAATGCATTCATGTTCTCTGCAGAAAGCCTTGATTTTGCAAAAGTATATGTGAAGAAAGGTTCTCAGGAAAAACCGATCGAAGAATATAATGGTGCCGTATTCGGTAAGTTTATCGGTATGAGCGTTGGCGATACTCTGGTTTACAAGGTTGACCTGGATGACGACTATGCAGTACAGTATGTAGAAGAAACAGGTCTTGACATGACTGTTAAGTATGTTCCTTACAATGACGTGAACCTGGTTCCGATCGTTACTGAAAGCTGGAACGAATGTTTCGAAGGTACTCCTAATATCTTCCACCATGTAGCTCAGTTCGGTGCAACTACAGCTAACAATAAGGGATGGAACGAATTCTATACATTCGGTACTACCGACAGAGGTTTGGTAACCACAATGAATGCAGATAAAGTGATCGGTTCTTATACCAGCTTCTATTCATTCCTGACTCAGCAGTTCGGTTCTTGCAACACTTGTGGTGGCGGTAGTCTGCCAACTTTGAATTCTTCCAGCAGTTCAAGTGAAAACTGGGTTCCTGCTCCTAACTTCATCTATAACGAAATGTTCCGTAAGGATTACAAGACTCGTTATGTAAATACTTGCTATCCGGTACGTGACGGTCAGTTCATCATTGCTGGTTTGAACATCGTTGACCCGGTTGACATGGAAGTATTCTCTAACAAGAAAGGCGCATTCGAATATGAAGTAACAGTTCTGGGCGACATGAACGGTGAGGCTTATGGTAGAGTAGATACAGTAGGTACTATGGTTCAGATTTCTCCGAACAAATACGGTGAAGTATTGGCTCTCGTTTCTGCTAAGTTCGATCCGAAAGATCGCAATGGTCTCGAAATGACTATCGATACAATCACAAGTGGTTCTGAAAAGGGCATGTGGGCTCGCTACTATGCGAAAGACTCTATCCGTTTGGCTCCGCAGCAGCATGGTGCTGACGTGGAAAAATACAACCGCGTATACTTCTTCGACCTGGATGATTACAAACATAATCTGACAGTTAACGACCAAAGATGGGCTGATCTGGGTGTTTGGGCTCCTTACGGAATCAATGTAAACGATACGCTGACAGCTGGTATCAAGGGTGACGTGAAAGTTCCTGAAGTATGGTTCAGTTCTGACGCTGCCGGTAAGAATAAGATCGACGCATTCCAGTTCGGTGTTGTAAATGGTGGTGCTTCTAAAGATTCTGTATTCTATATCCAGGGTCGTGACCTGCCTCATTACGGTACTACTGTAAGTGGTGAAGAATCTAAGATAGAACAGGAAATCAACTTGTTGAGTGCTTCTGACTTGTTCACATTCGGAACAAACAAAGCAAAAGAAGTAAAACTGTTCATCCGTGAGAAATCTATGGAACTGGCTGCAACAGCAGAAGAAAATCCTTATACATTCAAGGGTGGTGAAAACGACCTGGTGAACAATGTTCTTCGTGGTGACGTTGCTGCTAAGATCGATGTTCGTGCAACTCCGAATGTAGAAGACCTTTGCGATGTAGAAAACGCATTGTCTCTGTCGGCTGTATGTGATGTACAGAAGGATCTGCCGCTGGCATTCACTGCCGGTCTTGAAATGCCGTATATTAAAGATATGGAACCAGGTGACGTAGGTGGTAGCGATGCTCGTATCAAGTGGACAGCCACTCCGGGTGCTCAGTACTATCAGGTTGCTGTAGGTCGCTTCACTCCGAAGTACACTTCTGAAGATGTATTTATGTCTGAAGTACGTGCTGACGATGCAAGCAAGACTATTTGGGTTGAATTGTTCAACGCAACAGGTGATGTTATCCACCGTGATAACAAAGTTAACTACTGGTTGGAAGTAACTAAAGAATATACAGATGCAGCAGGTAAACCGCAGAAAGAAGTAACTAAGGTAAGTGTAGACAACTTCGAATTGCAGGGTAATACGCAGCCGATCGACAGAAACTGGGGTTATGCTCCGATTGCCCACCAGATGGACAACATGGAACTGACTACAGACATCACGAAACCGGTTAAATATACGATCCGCCTGATGGAAGGATTCCAGACAGATGCACATCAGATCGATATCTATCTGTTCGATACTCCTGCAACATGGATGGTTAGAAAACCTGTTCCGGGTATGCCTATCAACGGTGGCGAGTTCAATACAGGTGACTGGAGAACAGAAGTAGGTTCATTGCCTACAGCATATTACGAATGGCAGGATGATATCAACTTCGACGGTGAAGAATCGTTCAAGGTTTCTGCAACATCCACTTCAATAGCTGTTCATAACCTGATCCCGCAAACTGCTTACACGGCACGTGTACGTGCATTCAACGAATGTGTAGGTGGTGAAGAAATGATTCCGTCGGAAGATTATTATGACTTCGCTACATCTAAGACTGCTACCTCTACAGGTGACATCTACTTCGATGAAGCTGACGAACATGATCCGGTATCTAACGAATCTATCAATACAACTGACGTAACAGTTCTGGGTGGCCAGGGTAAGGTAACGATCCTGAATGCTGCTAACAAGAATGTTGTCATCAGCAACGTATTGGGTCAGACAATTGCTAACACGACAATCAATTCCGACAATGTTACATTCAATGCTCCGGCAGGAATCGTAGTTGTAGTAGTTGATGGAACAACAGTGAAGGCTGTCGTTAAGTAAGACAATGAATAACTATTGATATAAAGAAGTTTATAATCAATAATTTAAAATAGATAACCGCGCGGCGGCAGTAGAGGCGTTGCTTGCAATGCCTCTACCTGGCACCAACTAATCCGTGAGGACGAAAAAGCGGGTATTAATACTAAAGTAATGAAATATAAATTCTTCCGCCCTAGCTCTGTGAAGAATGAAAGCGGATATAAACCTTGGCGGAGTTTCTTTTGTCAGGGTTTATATTATGTTATATAACTTGATTATAAGCACTTACTATCTATTGATTGAAGTATAAACTAATAAAAATAATAGCGTATGAAAAAAGTATACTTGATCGATGTGAGTAGGCGACTACTTATATTCGTGCTACTATTGGGAGGGTATATTACACAAGCGGCTGCAGCAGACATTTATGTCCCCGTAAAAGATGTCCTGTCATATTATGAAGGAACCAGTGACGCTAATGCGGAGCAGTTAAAATCCCATATCCAAAGTTTATTGCAGGGAGTTGTCGATCAGAGTGATCAGGCAGCGATTATATCCGATGTTACTATCAGAGGTAACGGTGGGGATCAGACCGGTGATTTGGTGGCAGGAAGTTATAACTACACTTTTAAAGTGACTTCCACCAGTTCCATTACGTTAAATTTTGAACGGACGATCGGTACAGGGAATATAAATCCTGCAACTCTGTTCGGCGAACTGGATCATGATCAGGTAGTTGTATCAAATGCTATCGAGATCAAAGCCCGCCAGGCAGTCGGTGATTTGAAATTCCCGGCTAACTGGGGTAATTATGTGTATGGAACATCTGTTAGTGATTTACATTCTAAAATACAGGTGCTCGATATGCCCGGAGTTTCATTTAATGATGCTTCGGTTTTTCTGGTTAAAGACGGCGTTTCCGCTCAATATACCGGAAATAATATGTTGGAAGCCGGAAAGTATGATGTGGTTATTACATTTCCTCCGACAGATCAGTTTGCTTATGAACCCGGTTTGACCAATTGTACCAAGCAGGCGACAGGTTCTTATATTTCAACCAAGCAACTGATTGTAAAGGAAAAGCCGATCGATAATACGGTATTCCCTGTGTTTGCGGAAAAGGTTGGAGGCTTAGGCGAACTGGATCCGGCATCCAATCTTAATTTGAACCGGATAAAGAATCTGATCAGGAATAATATAACTTCATCCGATGATTTTATTTCCGAGATAAAAATATATTCAGGTAATGGTTTCACCAGTGAAATAACTACGGGGCGGTTAGTTCCGGGTAATGTATATAGTTATCGCGTGGTGCTTCTACCGAATTATGGTGCAGGCAGCAATGTCTCTGCCGGCGTAGGTGGAGCAAGCGTTTCTTTAAATACTACTGAATGGAGCTATGATATTGTAAGCGCGATTGCGATTGGGAAAAACACGTTACAGGTGAAGTTACCCGATTTTGTTTCAAGCCCGATCCGTATTGGCGACTATGCTGATAACACTGCTACGGCTACGATGCTGAAACGTCTGATTCAGGATATTAATCCGGAGATGGTGGACCAGAACCTGGTTCCTCTGGTTGAGGTAACTGGTGGTACGGTATCTTCCGGTATGGCAGATAACACCTATTTGGGTTATAAAGTGACAGTCCAGGGTGATCTTGTTCAGACAAATTTGAATTTTGTAACAAATGGGAATGTCTCATCTGCTAATCTGGTTGTAAATGGAAATGTTTGTACGTTTAGTAACTCTCTGTTATTCGTAACAACATTGCCAACCACCCATTCATTGATTTATCCGGGTAACTATCAGATCGACTACGAAAAAGATATGCTGCCGAATGCGGTCATCCGCCGTATCAAGAGCGATCTGTTGGTTCGTAATGCCGGCGTTTTAGGAAATGAAACGTTCGTTGTTCGCCTGATCAATAATGACCTGAGCAATAAAAATGCGATAGCGGAAACAGACGATTCGTTCGGTTATAAGATCATCATCACGAAGAGCGCAACCTTGCAGGAAATAGAAACTCCGACTAATCAGCGGATCAATATCGTTGATAAAGGTACGACAATCGAGATCACTTATTCTAAAAGCATTGCTATCGTTCCCCGTCCGGCGATCAATTTTACATTCGGTGAATATACCGTTCAGTATGTGAAGGATATGACCCGGGAACAGGTTGCGGATAAGGTTCGCGAATATATCTATATGGCAAATCCGTACAATATTGAGTACATAGAAAATGTACAGATCACGAACTCCCGTATCAGGGAAAATATGGGTACGGCTATTTACCGGGTAACATTAAGTGGAGACCTGGATGCCCTGTTCTCTGAAGTAACAGTGAACGGACAGCCGCATAGCCCGACAACGTTTGAAGGTACAGTAAATATCACGCCGCGTCCGATCGCAAAAGTGAAACTTTACAAATATGAGTTCAAGAAAGAAGGCGCTTCCAATGAAATGATCGAAAAAGCGATCATGGCTGACCTGCTTTTGAAGAACCCGGATATGAAGGGGGCTTATATTTCTAGCGTAACATTGGTGCCGGCAATCGGTAGAGATCTTTACTCTTATACGGTAGTATTCAATCCGAATGATAATATTCAGAAGATTGAAGTAACGAATGAAGATGGAGGTCTTATCATCCCGATAGAATTGTTCGGTTATACAACAGCTACTTATCTCCGTTCCGTACGGTTGACCGATAACGGCCAGTCGCTGGCTGAATATCCGCTTCCGATCAATGTGCAACTGCCATTGTGGGAACGTCCGTTCGGACAGACGGCCGATGAGTATGCACTGGCTCTGCTGAGTGACTTCAGACTGACTCCAGGTGCTGACCGTGTAACGGTTCCCGACCTGAATAACTGGGGCGTGAAGACCTATCTGATCAACAACGAAACTTCTACAGGCGATGTTCCGGTGCGTATTGCCGGCGAAAGCTATCCGCAGGTTTCCGACTTGTATGGTTACGAAGTGGTGACAAGTTCAAATACTCAGTTCTCGGAATACTATACATTAAATTATACAGCACCAAGCAGTATCCATCTGACTAAAGACGGTAATGATGTAATTGCGAAACTGGCTCTCCGCATCGTGAAAGCGAAACGTACGCTCACTTTGCCGGAAGTAAATGTGACTTATAGGGATATCAATACAAAAGTCGTTTTACTTGACTCTGTAAAGAAGGCTGTATTGGAAGACCCGGCAAACGAAGAGTTCTTTGAACTGGTAACAAAGACGGGTGTTAAGCCTCTGAAGAGTTTCACCGTTACTATTAATAATATAGAAGAAGGAACAACCGCTGTTAAGACATATACTTATTCGGTTGCATTCGTTCAGAAGGTAACTGATAATATCGAAATAAGAGAAACCGGTGCGAAGACATTGGTCGTAAATGCAGCTCCGGTTGTATTCACTTTCCCGACGGATATCTCTTATCGTTACGGAAAACGCAAGGTTGCTATCGAAGCAGACATCCTCAGTCAGTTCCTGGCTGCCAACGAAGGTTTGTTGAGTAGTTATGCTTGTTTTGAAAATCCGGCCGACCTCTTCAAGGTAATGCTGACAACAGCTGATTGTCAGGCTGAGGCAACGGAAACGATGCCGAAGAACGGTGATTACGGTTATAGGGTGGATGTGCTCGACCCGGCATTGTTGTCAAACTTCCTGCTTGACAATCAATTCGGAAGCAACTTCCATAACGTACAGAATTCTGTGCAGATCGGTCAACGTAAACTGACTATTACTTTGCCTACTTATCTGGCTGCAACAGCTGAAGAAGAAACTGCAGCGAAAGCTGTGTTCACCTTCGGTAAGGCGACAAAAGCCCAGATCGTTCAGCAGATCTATGATGATATCGTGGCTCTGAACGGAAGTAAGATCAAGAGTGACTATACATTGGTTGTCGACCTGGTGACTGCCAAAGCTCAACTGGATAAACAGAATCCGGTAATCGGCGAATATGACTATACGGTAGATCTGACATCTGCCGACTATACCTTCGTTTATGCAATTGAAGGTGTGGAAGTTACAACAGAACCTGATACCGAGGTTATTACTGCCGTTAAGGCTGTGAAAGTCGTTGCTCCGGGTATTGTGGTGACATTCAACGAGAAAGAGCTTAAGGGTATCTGGACGATTATGAGCGGTGCTCCTGTTTACGATCTGACTAACCTGACGCTGGCGACTGATGATTACGGTTTTAGCCTGGTTTCCCTGGTGGAAGATCCGGAAATCCCGACCGCTGCAATGACGAAAGCTCGTTGGGATAAGCTGTTCAGTACGAATAAACTGCACTGGGCATTGTACCGCAACGATAAACTTCAGTTCCACGGCAATACGTTGAACAGTGTATTGGTTGACTCAATTAAAAATAATGTAACTCAGGGAACATTCAAACTCCGTATCATAGACGCTTCTACTTTGAAGGCTGCTATCGGTAACTTTGAAATCCAGCTGGATACCGATCTGGCTAACCTCAAAGTGACTCCGGCAACTGTAGAAGTGAAAGCTGCAAAGGATACGTATACAAAAGTATATGGTACAGAGGTAACAAAAGACTCCGACCTGAATGCAAAACTTGTATTTGCAACAGAACCGAAGCTGACTGCTGCAAAATTGCTGGCAGACAAGAATGTAATTGACTTGTTCGAAACGCTTCTGCCGAGTGAGGTTAGTGTCTACGCAGCTGATGCTCCGGTAGGAGACTATCTGATCCGTGCAGTCGATGCAATGGTGAAAGAGATGCTTACTCCGGTAACAGGTGTTAAGTTTACCGCCAGCGAAACGCAGGCAAAAGTAACTGTGACTCCGGCTCCGTTGACAGCAGCAGATTTGACTATCACTCTTTCTGTAACCCGTGAATATGGGGAAGATGCAACAGATGCCGACGTTTATGCCGCTGTGACAGGTGAATTATCTGACGCATTTCAGGCAGAGGTCAGCAAATTGCTGAATGCAGAAAATGTGAACCGTACAAGCTGGCTGGATTTGTCGGGTGTCAATAAGAAAACAGACGTTGGTACGTATGAATTACGTCTGACTTCTTCGGCTGCCGCACAGATTGCAGCATTGCTTCCGAACTTCGATATCACAGGTGCTACTATTGTTAATGCAGGTCTGACGGTTACGAAGGCTCCGCTGACAGTACGTGCGAAGAGTTATAGCCGTCCGTATGGCGGTGGTAACCCGGATCTTGAAATCGAATATATCGGTTTGAAGAATAATGAATATGAAAATCTGGCAGACGTATTCTCGGTAATGCCGAAGATCGCTACGGATGCAAAATCTGATTCACGTGGTTCTTATGATATCTATTTCACAACAGAAGGTGTTGCACGCAACTATACGGTAACGCATGAAAACGGAACATTGTCTATCGACAAGATCCGCCGTACGATCATCTGGCCGGAAGATCAGCGTAATCTGGTTATACCGGTTGGTGAAACTGTTGAGTTGTCCGCTTACCTGAAATCGGAAGCTGACGGCAAGCCGTCTATCAATGATATCCGTTATGAACTGTCGGGCAACGACCGCGAACGTGTTATCCTGTCTGAAGTTGCCAGAGGCAAGTATGCTGTAACAGGTCATGTACGTACGGAAGGCGACGATTATGTAACCATCACGGTATATGCAGACGGTGACGATACATACGAAGATGCAACTCCTGTAACAGGTACGATCAAAGTGATCGCTCCGGAAGGTGACGCAGCTAAAGTAAACGTGATCGTTTCCAACGTAACAAGTATTTACGATGGCAATCCGAGAACTGTCAGCGTGAAGGTGACCGACGTAGAAACAGGTGAAGAAGTGAAAGACTTCAGTATCTATTATGAAGGCGACCAGCTGGGGTCGGTACCGACAACTTATCCGTCATCACAGGATGCTCCGACAGATGCCGGCGTATATACTGTAACGGTGAAGGCTACACTTGGTTCTGTCACTTATGCTTACACAGCTAAGAATAAGATGGTGATTGCTCCGAAAGCTGTTACCGTAACTGCCCGCAGTTTCGACATTAAGTACGGCAATGAATTGCCTTCTTATGCGAATGCTTACGATTACAATAAGAATGACTTCCTGAATGGCGAAGACTTCAAGGTGGGACAGGCTCCGGTTGTACGTATTGAAGCATACAACGGCAAGGCCGGTTCTTATAAACTGACTCCGTATTCGGCACAGGACTTCGGTCGTAATTATGTGGTTACTTATGTTTCCGGATTCCTGAAAGTCAGCAAAGCTGCTTTGACGATCCTGGCAGATAATAAGGAATCGGTTTACGGCAAGGAGCTGGAAGAACTGACTTATACAGCTACAGGTTTCGTGAAAGGTGAGACGTTGAAAGATATTGGTTTCGCTCCGCGTATCAGCTCGACTGTTACAAGAACATCAGATGCAGGAGTTTATCCGATCACATTCTCTGATAACTATACTTCAGACAACTACGAAGTTTCTTACGTGGACGGTAAATATTCTGTTATCGCCGCTTCGCAGAAGATTACTTGGAATCCGGAAAGCGTGATCGACGTAGAAGGTGGAGATGTTATTCTGACCGCTTCTGCTTCAAGTAAACTTCCTGTAACATTCAATTCGTCTAACGATGCAGTAGCCTATGTGAACCAGATTGGAGATGCATGGATTCTGACTCCGGTTACTTCCGGAACCGTAACGGTTACAGCTATGCAGCATGGTAACAAGAACTATAACGCAGCTGAACCTGTAGTGGTAACATTCCTTGTAGACGACGAATATCTGTCTGTCGATAACGAAAAGATCACAGTAACAGACTACATCGAAGTATATCCGAGACTGTTTACCCATTCTGTAACAGTGGCCGCTCCTTCTGAAATCAAGCAAGTTGAATTGCTGTTGATGAACGGTACGTTACAGAAAGTAATTCGCAAACCGGGATCTGTTATTGATCTGTCATCGTTTGGATCAGGTATCTATCTGCTCAATGTAACATTGGAAGACGGAACCTTCAAATCAGTGAAGATCATTAAGAAGTAACCTGTAAAACTAATTTAGTATGAAGAAATATATTAAATCAATATTAACATCGAGGAAGCAGCTTATGCTGCTTCCCCTGATGCTTGTTTCAGGCGGTATCATGCAGGCGCAAACGGCTGTTCCCGATACCATATATGTAAGTTTCAATGCCGCAGATCCGGTAACGATGACATATGGACAGGACATGAATACGGTTGTTTTCGATGCCGGCTTGACAGGTAGTAGTTTTAGTTATCTGTATGTGAAAGCAGAGGACGGTACGGCCAGCGGTTTGAATGGAACCGTATCTTTCAAGGACGGTGCTACCGTAGCCAGTGTATTGAAATTTTCTGCGACGCCGACAGTCGGGGGCGGACAGGCTCTTGGGTTTGTAGCCGATAATCTTTCGGATTATTTTAGCTATACGGCAAATGGTGAGAATGTAGTTTTCTTTACCAGTAATCGGAGTGATGCTACTATAACTCGAACATTGACAGTGAATAAGGCTACATTGAGCATTGCAGCCAAAGACACCAGCCGTTTCTACGGAGACGAAAACCCGGCGACTCCCTGGTCTGCCAAAGACTTTGTGTTCAGCGGGTTCGTAAATGATGAAACGGAGGCTATTTTTACTAATTCACAAGTGAATGTATTGCCGAATGTATCTTTCCCGACTGCAACTAAAACGGCAGCAGCAAATACCTTGCATGTCATTCAGTTGGAAGGTGGACAAGCTCAGAATTATGAGTTGAATCTACAGATATCTACCGGTGGAGCTTCTCTCGGAGGTGTTCTGACGATAAAACAATCTCCGCTGACACTGGCTGTTCCCGACAGCGCACGTTTGTATGACGATGCGAATGTGAAGAACATCTTCGGAAAAGAACTCCTAATCACAGAAGGTACTTTGAAGAACGACCAGACGCTGGAGGCATTATTCGGTACAACCAAACTGCAGGTAGTTCATACGGCTACTTCGGCTGCATTAGGTCAATCAAAAAGTGATGTTGGAACATATAGTTATGAGTTAAATGCTGCAGCAACAACTACAGTGTCGACTACTCTTTCTAACTACGATATCCAGGCAATCGCTGCAGGAAAGTACGAAGTTAAGCAGGATACCATTACAATCACCGTATTCCCGGCTGATGCTGAAGTTATTATCAATGATAAACCGGTCAAGGTAATGCAAAAGATTTACGGTGAACCTAATCCTGACGGTTATTTCTATCTGGCTAAACGTCTGGAAACTGGTAGTGCTCCTTCTTATGCTTTCTCGAAAACAGCTGAGGCAGTAAATTATATTTCTGCGACAGCTGAAGGCGACAAAGGCTTCAAAGTCGCTCCGCTTGCCGGATACTTCGATTATGAAGGCAAGAAAGCGACTGAAAAGACCGAGGTAAACCTGAAGCGTGAGAAACCGAATCAGAAAGAAGACAGCCTGTATGCTGCCAAAGTGGATAACATCGACAAAGTATCTTCATTGAACTACGCATTCAAAACCGTTGACGGTTCGTTCCTTATCAACCAGCGTCCGCTGGCTATATGGAAAGTAATTGTTGACCGTGTATATGGTGAAGCCGATAAGGATACGACCTGGACGTTCGAACCGAATGACGCTGACAAAAAGCGTGGCTTAGCCATCTTCGATGCGAAATATCAGACAACAACAACTCCTGACGATATCATCGACTTCATGCCGAAAGTTGTCGTTAAGCCGGTTGCTGCCGATAATACGTTGCATGCAGGTTCTTACAACGACACACTGCATATCAAGGTGGTTACTGAAGATAAGTCCATCCAGCCTCCGTTCCAGGCAAAGGACCGTAACTATAAGTTGATTATGAACACGCTGGTTCCCGGAACAATGACCAACGACAGTGTCCGCTTGGAAGTGGCGAAAGCTCCGTTGATCATCCGTCTGGATACAATCAAGAGAGCATACGGTTCAGCCGATCCTGAATTTAATAAGGCGGAAGTTCAGAAAGAGTTTATCTCTTACGAAGGCTTCAAGCTCGACGAATCGGCTAACAGCCTGGATTCGACTGCTACCGTAGCTGTCGGAAACCGAATCAAGAATCTGGTTCTAAATAACCGTCCGGCGGGTATCTTACCGGTAGGCACCTATGAACTGACCGGTATCACCGATATCAACAAGGAAAATCCGAACTACGAAATTACAATTGTAGGAAAGGCGCGCTATCAGGTGTATCCGGATAACAGTTATGTCATGGTTTGGACTCCGATACAGAATGAATTGATCGTGGGTGACCTGGTTCGTCTGAATGCCGTTGTAAAACAAGGATCGACCGTGATTGCCGAAGGTTCACAGATTATTTACGAATCATCCGATCCGGCTCTGATCCAGGTAGAGAAGGTGGAAAGCATCTGGTATCTGCGTGCAAAAGCGCTGACAGAAAACGACGGTGTTACCATTACCGCCCGCTACAATGCTGAATCCGGACAGGAAGAAGCGTTGAAGTCGGAAGTATTTAAAGTAGTACGCCTGAAAAACGAAGCAGATTATAATGTTGTATTGGGTAATATGGTCTTTGATTACGATGGTAAAGGTAAAGCTGCCGATGTAAAACTGACCGATCTGAAGGGTATTACCGAATACACTCCGATTGTCACTTATAACGGTGATTACGATCTGCCGGTCGATGCGGGAATCTATAACATCTCCATCTTTGTGAAACATAACGGTTCCGAACTGCTTGTCCGCAAGGAAAAGATGCAGATCAATCCGCGTGAAGTATATGTGAAACCGAAGGATGCACTGATTGCTTATGGCGAGGCTTTGCCGTCTACATTCGAATATACTTATTCCGGCTTTATCGGTAGCGATGACTTCAAGGCGGCTTCTGCTCCTTCTGTAAAAGTTTCCGGCGACATAACCGGTGCCGGTAGTTATACATTGTATGTAGAAGGTGGCGATCCGGGTGCGAACTATACAATCGTAGGAGGTACGGGAACACTTTCTGTATCGAAGGCTTTATTGAAGATCAGTGCCGGAACCGTCAACATCGTTTACGGTGATGAAATACCGGAATTCAAACCTGTATATGAAGGCTTCGTCGGTAACGATAATCCGGATGCCCTGAACTTCCTTTACACGGTGAAAACGAATGTGAAACCGGTCAATGCCGGCACTTACGATCTGGTTATCGACTGTCTGAGTTCAGATGAAGACAACTACGCCGTGACACTGGTTCCTGGCAAGTTGAATATAGCGAAAGCAGCAGCAGGATTACAGTACTCAGTCGAATCGACAACGATTACAGTTGGTGATTCCGTTCTGCTGTATGCGAACTGCGAATCTCCGGCAAAGATATCTTTCGCCGCCGAACGTATCGATGTTGCCGGCCTACGTAACCATGTAGAAGGCGTACACGTTATCGGTAAATCCGAAGGTGTAACCAAGGTATATATCACTATACCGGAATCTACAAACCACTTGTCACATCGTGATTCTGTGACTTTCAATGTGAAGATGGGCGCAGTAGGCAATGAGTCGATCACTTTACAAGGTGTCGGTTTGTATCCTACAATCGTAGAATACAATGCGACAGTCGTTTCCGAAATGCCGGTAGAAGCAATCTATGTGATTGACGCATCCGGTAAACTTCAGAAATTGTTCAGGAATCCTGAGCAGGTTATCGACCTGAGTCAGTTGCGTAGCGGTTACTATCTGGTACGGATCGTCCTGACGAATGGTGAAGCGAAGACTGTGAAGATTGTTAAGAAGTAATATTTCCTGTCTCCCTTTCGGGAAGTGGATAAAAAATCGGAGCCCCTCGGATATTATTCCGGGGGGCTTTTGTATATTTGTCATGTAAACTACTATAAAATAATGTATTATGAGTAAATTTCTACTAAGGATTTTGTGCTGTGTCCTGATTATTAATGGAGCGGCTTTTTTTAGTTATGTGAGTGCCCAGTCTGTTCCCAATGGCGATTTCTCTGCTGAATGGGAGACCGGCTATAATGGAGTCGGCAAGCAACCGGCTTTCTGGAAGGCATCGAATGTCAGTCAGATGGGTGTAAAGAAAGAGTTGGTAACCCGCAATTCGGATGGCTCCGTGCAGTTGACTAACCAGTTTGTCGGTTTGTTTGGAATCGGGTCGAATGCACCGGCTTATATCTCTCTGGGAACTCCCTGGGTATATGCCAATATTTCGGATATATCCAAGAGTGACGGAGGAACAACCGGAGGAATAGAATTTACCCATCGTCCGGATTCTATTGTCGGTGTATTCAAACGTAAAGTCGTTGCGGAAGAAACTGCCTGGATGGTCCTTTATCTCTGGAAAGGAACAGTCGTTTCCCAAAGTCCGGATGGCAAAGAGTTGATCGATAATGAGAAAGACGTGCTGGCGGAGAATGGTTCTGTTACCCTGATCGGTAAAGCTGAATTTGAAATAAAAGACGAGTTATCCGACTGGACGCGTATCTCGGTACCTGTCGACTACCTGTCGGAAGAAGCCCCGGAGAAGATGAATATAACCATATCCAGTGCCGATTACCGTAATCGCAGCCTGATAAAGGAGAATAATACCTTATCGGTGCAAAGTGTGGAACTGATCTATAAAGACCCGGTTTCAACAGAAAAAGTACAATTGCCATCCGATTTGATTTCCGTCGTTGATAATATCCTGTATCTGAATGGTAATTACAAAAACCTGACAGTCTATGCAATGAGTGGAAAACAGGTCTACTATTCTGCCCGTCCGGGAGAAACCGTTTCCCTGTCCTCCCTTCCTGCTGGAATTTATTCCTTGAGAGTCGAAGGAGAACAAGGTGTACAGATGATGAAGTTCCGGGTTCGTTAAAAGATATTATTATTCGGAGGATGAAGGAGATTCTGACTAGAATGGCGTATATTTGCCCTATATCCAACAAACACTTTAATTTATCAATTTGAAATGAAAAGACTATGTATGGCTGTTATGGCAATGTGTTTATTGCTGTCATGCGGCGAAAAAAGAGAAGAGGCTACACTCTCCGGGTTAATGAAGTCTGATTTTGTATCGGAAGTGGAAGGTAAGCCGACCGCCTTGTATGTGTTGAAGAATAAGAATGGGGCAGAGGCTTGTATTACAAACTACGGTGGACGCCTGGTTTCTGTAATGGTTCCGGATAAGAATGGAAAAATGACCGATGTCGTGCTGGGTTATGATAATATCGGGCAGTATGTGCAGTCGGACGGAAACTATGGTGCTTTGATCGGACGTTACGGAAACCGTATCAATCAGGGTAAGTTTACTTTGGATGATATTGAATATACGCTTCCTCAAAATAACGGTGCGCATTGCCTGCATGGTGGTCCGCAGGGTTATCACGCTCGCATGTGGGATGCTAAGCAGCTGAACGACCAGGCGCTGGAGTTAACTTATCTTTCAAAAGACGGTGAAGCCGGCTTCCCCGGAAATCTGGATATCAAGGTTACTTATACGTTGACGGATGACAATGCTGTCGGTATCAAATATGAAGCAACAACCGACAAGAAGACGGTTGTGAACCTGACAAACCATAGTTACTTCAATCTCTCTGGTGTTCCCGGTTCCGATGTGTTGGACCAGTTGGTTATGATTAATGCAGACAACTACACTCCGGTTGACAGCACTTTGATTCCCGTAGGTATCAGTCCTGTTGATGGTACTCCGCTGGATTTGCGTACTCCGGTAGCTATCGGCAAACAGATTAACGACCCGTTCCAGCAATTGCAGTTTGGGCGTGGGTATGACCTGAACTGGGTGCTGAATACAAACGGCGATAAGAATGTTCTGGCAGCCAAGGCGTATTCTCCGACCAGCGGTATCGCTCTGGAAGTATATACCAATGAACCGGGTATCCAGTTCTATACCGGAAACTTCATGGATGGAAAAGATACCGGAAAACATGGTGTCTTATATCCGCATCGTGGTGCTTTGTGTCTTGAAACACAGCATTATCCGGATTCACCCAACCATCCGGATTTCCCGAGTGTAGTGCTTAATCCGGGAGAAAAGTACCTCAGTGAATGTATCTATAAGTTTACGGTGGAGTAAGTAGTTCCAGTTTGTAGTAAGGAATGCAGACGAAGCGCAGAATAACGCAGATACTATTTTAATTAATAAGTCTGCGTTATTCTGCGCTTTCTGCGTCGTCTGCGTCCGGTAATATCCTTTTGGTATATCTTTTTTTCTTGTTAATAATTCTTTGCAAAGAATATATATTCTTGCTTTTAGCTATCTTTGCTTCGTTCAATGGGGAAGCCGTCCTTTGAGTTTCGGTTGCTCTCCTTGGGAACGATATGTAAGCGTTTAAGATATTATCTTTGGAACTGAAAATCGCCAAGTTTCTAGTCGGACAAAGATGATAGACAACTGAACGCTCACGCTTGTTATATATACTCCTGTATGTAGAATAGAGCGTGGGCTGTTGTCTTATTATTTGTTCGATGGGTGTTTGGCGATACCTCAGTTCCGAATAATGGATTAACAGTTTCCACGCTTCTTTATGATATAAAAATGCCAAACGAGGGAAACGGGGCGGCTTGATTGACGTATGAACCCAAAAGAAAGAGAACGGATTGCTGTTTGCCGTGTTTTACTGGATATCGCCGAAGGAACGGATGGCTATGCCTCCGTATCTGATTGTCCCCATTATCAAAAGTTGCAGAATAAAATCCTTTTGACGGAGCAGGATTTTGAGAAGGCACGGGATACTTCGGTCCTGGAAAGCCTGGTAGTCCTGAAAGGGGCGCATTACAACATCAAGATGATGCTGGCACTGACCGTATGTGACCTGTATTCAGAGTATATGGTTATTCCGCTTAACTACCGCTTGGTTTTCGAAACATTGATGAGCGCGATTGACTGGCCCATCTCTTTTTCCGAAGTGCTGGCGAAGAGTAAAACGGAATAACGACTTTTAGAACAGGTTATAGTTTGTTCTGAGTACTTTAAATTCTGTGCGGCGGTTTATCTGGTCTGCTATTTCCTGTTGTTCGGGAGTCAGCGTCAGGATAAACTCTTCCGTCAATACATCTCCTTCATTCAGGAAATCGTAGTTCTTTGCCATCTTCTTATTGATAACTTTCGGTACGCTTTCGCCATAGCCTTTGGCCTCCAGGCGTTCTTTTTCGATACCTCCTGCTATCAGGTAATCCACTACTGATTGGGCACGGCGTTGTGCCAGGCGTTCGTTATACTGGTCGCTTCCTTTACGGTCAGTATGCGCTCCCAATTCGATTGTTACGTTCGGGTTGTCGTTCAGCATCTTAATCATTTCATCCAGGGCCTTCTGTGATTCGGGGCGCAGGGTCGCTTTGTCGAAGTCATAGAAGATGTTTTCGATAACTACCGGTTTGCTTATCGGGGAGAGGTAGAAGTCTACGATATACGTCTCGTTCTTTTCTTCCGGTCCGGTTTTCAGTTCGAAATTTTGGTTGAGGTAACCGCGGGCGCTTGCCATCATTACGTAACGGATATCACGTTCCAGTTCTACGCGGTAGGTACCGTCTTTTTTTGCCAGTACTTTTTCGTTCAGCCCGTCTTTTCCGACGATGCGGACTGTTGCGTCTTCAATCGGATTCTCGTCCACATCAGACACGATACCTTCGATAAAGATGGTTATGACAGGAAGCTCGAATGAGTACAGGTGGTCGTAGCCGCGGGCGTCATTGCGGTTGGAGCTGAAAAAGCCTTTCTCCTTATCTCCTTCGAAGGTGATGCCGAAATCGTCACCCATCGAGTTGATGGGTGCTTTCAGGTTCTCGACATGCCATTTGCCGGTGCTGTCCTGGGTTGCTTTGAACAGGTCCAGTCCGCCCATGCCCGGATGGCCGTTCGAGGCGAAATAGAGTGTGACGGAGTCGCGTACGTACGGAAACATTTCGTCGCCGGGTGTATTGATGTCCGGCCCTAGGTTTTCCATGGGGCCGAAATCATTACCTACGAGCCGGGAGCGGAAAATATCTTTTCCTCCGAAACCGCCGACAGCGTCCGATACATAATACAGGTATTTTCCGTCGGGCGAGACTGCCGGGTGTCCCAGGGCGGTAACCGAGTCTTTCACGATGCTGGCACGCGTCCCTTTTCCCCATTTGGCGCTGCTGCGGGTGGATACATATATTTCTGACGTCCGCGGTCCTTCCGGGTCCTGTGCGCAATAGGTGTAATACATGGTGTTGCCGTCTTTCGAGAAAGAAGGGGTTCCTTCATCAAATTCGGTATTTACTTCATCTTCCAGTTCGACGGGGGCGAGCCAGTTGCCCTGTTCATCCTGTTTGACCAGGAAGAAATCGTTGTTTCGCTGGCCGGTGATGGCACTGATCGTTTCGTCTTTGTCTTTGTTGGCTCCTTTCGGTGTACGGGAAGAGGTGAAGTAGAGCTGGTCGTATTTCTCACCGTAAAGCATCGGGCAGAATTCGCCGCGGCGGGAGTTGAATTTCTCCATCCGCTTAACGATATAACGGCTCGGGTTTTGTTTCCATTGCGGGGCCAGTTCGCTTCCTTTGATACCGTTGAGGGCCAGTTGGCTTTCCGGGTTTAATAACAGGAAGTCGTTGTAATGGCGTATGGCGTCCATATATTTTCCGCTTTTCTGGTACATCTGTCCCAGACGCAGGCTCACGATACTGTCGGGATAATCATAGCGCAGCGCATTCATATAGGCACTGGTCGCCCTCGGAGTGTTATTGATAAGCCGGTTACATTCAGCCATCCGGTAGGCGATATACCCGCGTAGATCCCGTTTCTGCGGAGACGTTTTCGTATACACTTTCCGGTAAATAGCCGCCGCCTCAAAGTATTCACCAATCCGCTGCTTCTCTTCTGCATCGCTCAGCTTCGCCGATTTGCAGGAAAACAGCAGTAATGCGGTTAAAAACAGTAGTATATAGGGAGTAATCTTCTTATTCATCACCGGATAATCTTTATATTATGTAATAACGAACGGATTGATAGGATATTGCCCGGACCGGGATTCATTATTATAATAGCAGCGAACTATCCCCATAACTCAAAAAGCGGAAATCATGTCCCAGGGCATAATCATAGATGTTCTTCCAATCGCCTTTTACGAATGCTGAGATTAACAGCAGCAAAGTGCTTTTCGGCTGGTGGAAGTTGGTGACGATTCCCTTTACAACTTTGAATTCATATCCCGGGGCAATGATAATCTGCGTGGCTGTAATCAGCGTATTCAGCTGGTGTTTGTCCAGATAATCGAGTATGTTTTGCAAAGCCTCGGTCGGTGTCAGACGGTTATTGGCGTCCTCATACGGCATCCATTGTCTGACAACCAGCTCTTCGGAAGTCGCATCCGGATGGGTGGCAAGCGTGACGCCGATATAATACAGGCTTTCGAGCGTGCGGACGGAAGTTGTGCCGACTGCAATGATCTTGCCGAAATTCTGCATCACCCGTTCGATGGTGCTGCGGCGTACGGAGATATATTCGGTATGCATCTCGTGCCCTTCTATCGTTTCGCTCTTGACCGGTTTGAATGTCCCGGCCCCGACATGCAACGTCAGTTCTTCACGGCCGAAACCTTTGGCATCCAGGTCGGCCAGAACTTCCGGTGTGAAATGAAGTCCGGCTGTTGGTGCGGCAACCGAACCTTTTATTTTGGAGTAAACAGTCTGATAAGTCTTTAGATCACTTTCTTCCGTTTTCCGGTGAAGATACGGAGGTATCGGAAGTTCTCCCGCAGCATCCAGTACTTCGGCAAAGCTGAAACCGCCATCCCAACTGAAACGTACCTGATGCGTCTCTCCGTAACTCTGCACTTTTTCGGCAGATAGTCTGACCGTCTGGCCAGCGACGGTAATTTCCCGGGAAAGAACCGGCTCTTTCCATTTTTTCGCATTCCCTATCAGGCAAATCCAGTTACATGCTTCTGTCTGCTGAAAGATAAGTTCATAATCGTGCGGGGCGGCTGGGTCGAGGCAGAACACTTCGATTTGTGCCCCTGTTGCACGTTGGAATAACAACCGTGCCTGGATTACGCGGGTATTGTTGAATACCATCAGTGAGCCTTCCGGCAGATAATCCGTAATATGCTTGAAGACGCTTTCGCTGACCTTTCCGTCACGGTAAAGTAACAATTTGGACTCGTCCCGCTTGGGTAGGGGAAACTTGGCGATTCGTTCATCAGGCAACGAATAATTATAATCTTCAATACTTATCTGTTGAGTTTTTGTAACCATTGCTATCTCTGTTTATCAGGCACATTCTTGTTGAACCCGGGTGCAAAAGTACAAATTTGTATGATATTATGGTATAATGAAGTATCTTTGTCGATACGAAATATAAACGACAAAAGCTATGAGTAATATAAAGGTAGGTGATAAAGTCCGCTTCCTGAATACAACGGGAGGCGGTATCGTGCGTGGTTTTAAAGGAAAAGACCAGGTACTGGTGGAAGATGAAGACGGATTCGACATTCCGGCGCTGATTCGTGAATGCGTTGTGGTTGGCGGAGAGAATGAGATGCAGGTGCATAGTTCGAACCGTCCGAAAGTACAGCCGCAACCGCAGGTGCAACAGTCGGCTCCTAAACCGCAGCCGAAACAGGAGGAAGTGAAAATTGAAGAAACAGCCGAGGGGGAACGGATGAATATCTACCTGGCTTATCTTCCGCTCGAACCGACAAAGGTCATGCAGCAAAGCGGTTATGAAGCTTATTTCATCAACGACAGTAACTACTATCTGTTCTTCAACTATATGAACCGCCATAACAACAGCTGGGTCAGCCGTTACAATGGCCTGATAGAACCGAATACGAAAATCTTCCTGGAAGAATTCGGCAAGGAAGACCTGAACGACCTCGAACGGATATGCGTGCAGCTGATTGCTTTCAAGAAGGACAAACCTTATTCCCTGAAGAACTCCATCTCCGTAGAGTTGCATCTCGATACGGTCAAGTTCTATAAGCAGCATTGTTTTATGGAAAACGATTTCTTTGAGGAAGACGCAATGGTATATCCCATCGTTCGTAACGACGTGCCGGAAAGGGAATTGCTTGTTTCTGCGGCTGACCTGAAAGAGGCGATGTATCAGAAAGTACAGGAAGACCGCCGTGCTCCCCAGACTATCGTGAAGAAGAAATCGGACAGCGCCGTATTGGAAGTCGATTTGCATATCACGGAACTGCTGGACAATACAAACGGATTGAGCAACGCGGATATGCTGACCTACCAGTTGGATAAATTTCATGAAATACTGGGTAAGTACGCAAATCATAAAGGACAAAAGATTGTCTTTATCCATGGCAAAGGGGATGGCGTTCTGCGTAAAGCGATAGAAAAGGAACTGAAAACAAGATACAAACAATACTATTATCAGGATGCATCTTTCCGTGAATACGGTTTTGGTGCCACTATGGTGACTATCAAATAAGAATTACCTCCTGATAAACAGGCGATAACAACCGGGTAAATCTTATTTACCCTTGCAGGAAATCTGTTGCCGACAGTGTCGAAAGCTTTGCCGACAGCGTCGACAATTTTGCTGACAGTGTCGACAATATTGCCGACGTCGTCGGCAACAACTTCCCTGCTGAGGAAAAAGGTATTAGCTCCGGTTTATAACAGCAACAAGCTATGGCAACCGAAATAGAAAGGAAATTCATTGTAAAGGGAGACTTCTCTAAAGAAGTCTGCGATTCACAGCGTATCGTGCAAGGCTACATTTGTTCGCAGCCCGGTCGTACGGTGCGTATCCGTATAAGAGGTGAGAAAGGTTTTCTTACCATTAAAGGCCCTTCCGATGATAAAGGCCTGAGCCGTTACGAGTTCGAGCAGGAGATTCCTTTGCCGGATGCCGAACAGCTTCTGACCCTCTGCGAACCCGGAGCTATCGACAAAGTGCGCCATCTGGTTCGCGTCGGCAAACATACCTGGGAGGTCGATGTCTTCCACGGAGCCAACGAAGGCCTGGTTATGGCCGAAATAGAACTGGCTTCCGAAGATGAACCGTTTGAGAAACCCGACTGGATAGGGGAAGAGGTCAGTGGAGACCGTAGATATTACAATTCGATGCTGACTAAGGAACCCTATTCCCAATGGACAAAGAAATAATAATAATTTAAACAATAAAACACCATGAAGAAAATCTTATTATCCGTTCTGGCCGCCGCTTTGTCATTGCCCGCTGTTGCGGACGAAGGCATGTGGTTGCTTCCGTTACTCCAGCAGCAGAAGTTTCCGGAAATGCAGGCGCTGGGACTTAAATTGCAGGATTACGATATCTACAGTCCTGATTCCGCATCCCTGAAAGATGCGGTCGTTATCTTCGGCGGAGGCTGTACAGGTGAAATCGTTTCGCCGGACGGCCTGTTGCTGACAAACCATCATTGCGGATACGGCCAGATACAACAACACAGTACGCTGGAGCATGATTATCTGACCGATGGCTTTTGGGCGACAACCCGTGAGCAGGAATTACCGAACCCCGGACTGACCGTCACCTTCATCGACAAGATAGAAGATGTAACCGATTATGTAAAGAAAGAACTGGAGAAAGATACAGACCCGCAAAGCATGAACTTCCTTTCCCCGAAATACCTGAACGGGTTGGCGAAAGCCAAAGTCGGAGAAAAGTTCCTGCAGGATAATCCCGGTACGGAAGTAGAGATTAAGGCTTTCTACGGAGGTAACGTATATTATATGTTCACGAAGAAAATCTATTCCGACATCCGCCTGGTCGGTGCTCCTCCTTCATCTGTCGGTAAGTTCGGTGCGGATACCGACAACTGGATGTGGCCGCGTCATACCGGCGACTTCTCCGTCTTCCGTGTCTATGCCGATGCGAACGGTAATCCGGCGGAATATTCCGAATCGAATGTCCCGCTGCGTCCGAAGCGTTGGTTTAAAATATCCGTCAAAGGTGTTGAAGAAGACGATTATGCCATGATGATGGGATTTCCCGGCCGCACAAACAAGTACTATACCTCCTGGGAGGTGGCCGAACGTCGCGACATAGACAATACAGTTCGTATCAATATCCGTAACCTTCGCCAGGAAGTCATGTTGGACGAGATGCTGAAAGACCCTTCTGTCCGTATCCAGTACGCCAGCAAATATGCCGGTTCGACCAATGCCTATAAGAATGCTATCGGAAGCAACTGGGCAATAAAGAAACGTAACTTCGAGCAGGTAAAAAAAGAAGAACAAGACCGTCTGATTGCCTGGGCGCAAAAGAATAACGAATCAAGCTACCCGGAAGCCTTATTGACCCTCGAACAGATAGTTTCCGACCGGAAAGACCTCCGTTTCCGTAGCTGGATGCTGGATGAGGCTATCCTGCGTGGGATTGAATTTACAAAAGTACCGACAGAGGTGCAGTCCGTCAGTGATGCCCTGAAGGGAAAAGACCGCAACGAGCAACAGAAACAAATCCGTCTGCTGGATATGGCTTACCATCGTTTCGCCGATAAGGATTATGCCCCGGAAGTAGACAAGAAGATTGCAAAGGTCATGCTGAAAGAATACCGCCGCCTGGTTCCCGCAAAGTCCCAGCCTGCTTATTTCTCTTTGATTGACAAGAAATTCAAGGGTGATGTAGACCGTTTTGTCGATTACCTGTTCGATAAATCTATCTACGGAAGCGAAGAGAACTTCGACAAGTTTAAAACGCGTCCTTCCGTGAAAGCTCTGGAGCAGGACCCGATGATCTTGTTTGCCAAATCCGTGCAGGAGGAAAAAGCGAATCTGAATGCCGCCCTGGCCGATTTCGACTCCGGATATGCGTTGGCTCATAAAGAATATGTAAAAGGATTGCTGGCAATGTATCAGGATAAAGCCAATTTCCCCGATGCCAATTTCTCTCTGCGCCTGACTTATGGACAGGTGAAAGGCTATCGTCCGAAGGATGCCGTTTATTATAACTGCCAGACCACTCTGGACGGTGTGATGGAAAAGGAAGATTCTACGAATTGGGAGTTTGTTGTACCGTCCCGCCTAAAAGCGCTTTATGAAGCCAAAGACTTCGGCCGCTATCAGATGCCCGACGGACGAATGCCGGTAGCCTTCAGTGCAACGACCCATACTACCGGAGGTAATTCCGGCAGTCCTGTCCTGAATGCGAACGGCGAACTGATCGGTATCAACTTCGACCGTAACTGGGAAGGTGTAGGCGGCGATATCCAGTACTTACCGGACTATCAGCGCAGTATCATCGTCGATATCCGTTATGTCTTATTCCTGATCGACAAATATGCCGGAGCCGGCTATCTGCTGGAGGAGATGGATTTGGTAGAATAATAGGAAAGAAATCTGAATTCCAGATAGCTGGATGTGAACGTCTGGCTATCCGGGATGGGATTAAAGCCATAAAAAAAGCGAATGATTGATACAATCACTCGCTTTTTTTATATTCTGATATAATTAAAACATGCCTTTTTCAAGTTCAGCTGCTTTTACGCGGAAAATATATCCGTTACGTGAGAATACTAATTCTCCGTCTTCTTTCTTTTTCTGGTTAACTAAGCGTTGAAAAGCTATATTGGCTCCTTTAACTATATTCTCTTCAAATTCTCTTACTTCTTGTTCACTCATGATGTTCAAGTTTAGTGTAAATATCCGAATTATATATCTCTTTTTTTTCATTCTTGAATCCTTTGGCGATTACTTCCATCGGAGACATAGAATTGTCTGTTACCATCCAATAATCACTAATGGGGATATATAGTTCAAAAAGATTGTGAATACCCGCCTCGTATCTGCGACGGATAGTACTTTCCGGTATGTTATGACCACCGGCAGCCACTCTCATTTTTACCCGTTCCACTGCCAAATCCGGCGTATTCAACCAGAAATATAACAATGTCACATAATATCCTTCCCTTTGTGCTTCCCTGATCAGGTTTGCGACTGATCGGGTGGCGAGCGTAGTTTCCATTGCAAAAGTCTCACCGGCTGCGATGAGTTCTTTGATGCGCTTATACATAATACGGCTTGCTTCTACAGCTACGGCGATACTATCTGCATTAAAAGGGGAAAGCCCCTTGGCTATCTCGTCGGAATTCACGAACTCCTTACACTTCAACATTTCTGGAAGTATTGTAAAGGAAGCCGTTGTTTTCCCTGCTCCGTTGCAACCTGATATTATATATAAATATGGCACTATTTGCTGCTTTTGACAGGGCAAATATAGATAATAGTTTTATATGTTGTACAATTTATTTCTCAAAAATCGTGAAAATGTGCAGAATTTGTACGAATAACCCCGCATTTCGTTGTTTCGGAGGGCTGTTTTGTTAAAATTAGACCCATAAAAGGTCGCTCATGATACCATCGGAGATAAAAATCCCTTCCCTGGAAAGGAGTAAAGTTTCGCCCTTTTGAATAAGCAGGCCCTGTTTAAGGTAAGGGGCTGCCTGCTTTTGACAGTAGGCAAGTTTCTCTTTTCCGAACTGTCTTTGAATTTCAACTAAACTGACACCCCACATGGTGCGAAGTCCGGTGATAATGAAGTCGTTGTAGCGGGTGTTTAAATCCAGTTCCTCTAATTCTATGTCGGGTGAACCGCTATCGATTCCCCGGAGATAGGCCGGGAGTGAGGATATATTCCATTGTCGACTTATTCCGTTATAGGAATGGGCGGACGGACCTATCCCCAGGTATTTCCTGCCGGTCCAGTACGAACTGTTATGGCGGGAGAGCATTCCGGGACGTGCAAAGTTGGATATTTCATACTGCTGATATCCGTTTGCCGTCAGCCGTTCTATCAGTGAGGTGAAAAGGGCCACGCTGATCTCTTCTTCTACGGGAGAAATCTTTCCGGCTTCCTTTAGTTTATATAAAGCCGTACCTTCTTCATATATTAAATGGTAAGCGGAGATATGTGGAATGTCGAGCCGGATAGTGGTGTCGAGATTGGCTTCCCATTCTTTTACAGTCTGTCCGGGCAGGCCGTATATCAGGTCGATGCTGATATTCGATAAACCATTCTCCTTGCATAACTCGACTGCTCGCAAGGCCTGTTCCCGGTTGTGGCGACGGTTCAGGAAGCGGAGGTCCTCTTCCTTGAAACTTTGTACTCCCATACTGACACGGTTAAAGGGGAGTGAGCGCAGGGAGGCCACATATTCGGGTGTCATATCGTCCGGATTGGCTTCCAGGGTGATTTCCTGACAATGGCTTACATCGAAAAGCCGGTGGATGGCATTGAATATACGGTCGAAATCCTTCGCCTCCAGTTGGGAGGGTGTCCCGCCACCGAAATAAATGGTTTCGACAGGTTCGCCATCCGTATACTCCTTGCGTAATTCCAACTCACGGATCACGGCGGCAAGGTACGGTTCTTTGTACTTCATCTCCGTATTGGAGAAAAAATCGCAGTACAAACAACGTTTTGCACAAAAGGGAATATGGATATAAAGGCCTGCCATACTATACATATATTTAATGGCAAAAGTAGTGAATCTATCTCTGATTTCATAGGCCTGTTACATAACATAGTTCTCAAACACGGGGCAGATAATTGTTTTTTTCCTGTACATTCTCTAATTTGCGGCCTCGTGAGTAATTCACGTAATGATATTTATTGTTAAACTCAAAATACCTGATATCATGAAAGTATACCAAACAAACGAAATTAAGAACATCTCTATCTTGGGAAGTTCGGGCTCTGGGAAAACCACTCTCGCTGAAGCAATGCTTTACGAGGGTGGAGTTATAAAACGTCGTGGCTCTGTAGACGGAGGAAATACAGTGAGCGACTATTTCCCGGTTGAGAAAGAGTATGGATACTCAGTGTTCTCAACCGTTTTCAGTGTTGAGTGGCAAGACAGGAAGCTGAACTTTATCGATTGTCCGGGTTCGGACGACTTTATCGGTGGAGCTGTTTCAGCCCTGAACGTTACCGATACGGCACTGATGGTGTTGAATGCCCAGTATGGTGTGGAAGTGGGAACAATGAACCAGTTCCGGTATACAGAACAATTTCATAAACCCGTTATCTTCGTTGTCAATCAGTTGGATAACGATAAAGCGGACTATGACGGAACAATTGCCCAGCTGAGAGATCAGTTCGGTAGCAAGATTGTTCCTATCCAGTATCCGGTTAGTACAGGAGCATCTTTCAATGCCGTTGTCGATGTATTGAAAATGAAGATGTATCGTTGGAAACCCGAAGGCGGTGTGCCTGACGTTCTGGAAATCCCGGCAGAAGAAATGGACAAAGCCATGGAACTTCACAAAGCGCTCGTTGAGGCAGCTGCCGAAAATGACGATATGCTGATGGAAAAGTTCTTCGAAGAAGGCACATTGAGCGAAGACGATATGCGTGCCGGTATCCGTGCCGGTTTGGTTATCCGCGGTATGTTCCCGGTATTCTGCGTTTGTGCTGGACGTGATATGTGCGTTCGCCGTACATTGGAATTCCTTGGAAATGTGGTTCCTTGCACCGACAAGATGCCTCGTCCGGTAACAACTGACGGCGTGGAGGTTACTCCTGTAGCCGATGGCCCGACAAGTCTGTTCTTCTTTAAGACTACTATAGAGCCGCATATCGGCCAGGTTTCCTATTTTAAAGTGATATCAGGAAAAGTAAAAGCAGGAGACGATTTACTGAATGCCGACCGTGGTTCGAAAGAACGTATCGCACAGTTATTCTCCGTAGCCGGACAGACTCGTAACGAAGTGTCTGAAATGGTGGCAGGTGATATCGGTGCAACAGTGAAGCTGAAAGATGTACGTCGCGGTAATACCCTGAATGGTAAGGGATGTGATTATAAATTCGACTTTATCAAATATCCGGACCCGAAATACCGCCGTGCCGTTAAGCCGGTTAACGAATCGGATGCGGAAAAGATGATGGAAATCCTGAACCGTATGCGTGAAGAAGACCCGACATGGGTTATCGAACAGTCTAAGGAATTGAAACAGACTATCGTTTCCGGACAGGGAGAATTCCACTTGCGTACGTTGAAATGGAGAATTGAAAATAATGATAAGCTGCCGATTGAGTATCTTGAACCGAAGATTCCGTATCGTGAAACCATTACAAAGGCTGCCCGTGCTGACTATCGTCATAAGAAACAGTCCGGTGGTGCAGGCCAGTTCGGTGAAGTTCACCTGATTGTGGAACCTTATTACGAAGGTATGCCGGCTCCGGATATGTATCGTTTCGGCGGACAGGAATATAAAATTAGCGTACGTGATACGCAAACTATTGATTTGGACTGGGGTGGTAAGCTGGTATTTATTAACAGTATCGTTGGTGGAGCCATCGATGCCCGTTTCTTACCGGCTATTCTGAAAGGTATTATGGCACGTATGGAACAGGGACCGTTAACCGGTTCGTACGCCCGTGATGTGCGCATCATTGTCTATGATGGCAAGATGCATCCGGTAGACAGTAATGAAATTTCTTTCATGTTGGCCGGTCGTAATGCCTTCAGTACTGCCTTTAAAGAAGCTGGTCCAAAGATTCTCGAACCTGTTTATGATGTAGAAGTTTCTGTTCCGGGTGATTATCTGGGTGATGTAATGAGCGACTTGCAAGGACGCCGTGCCATCATTATGGGTATGAACAGTGAAAAAGGCTTTGAAAAGTTGTTGGCTAAAGTTCCTTTGAAAGAAATGTCCAACTATTCAACTTCTTTGAGTTCTATTACCGGTGGCCGTGCTTCATTCACAATGAAGTTCTCTGCTTACGAACTTGTACCGTCAGATGTACAGGATAAGCTGTTGAAGGCTTACGAAGCTACTCAGTCAGAAGATTGATTAATAAATTAGTATCTAACTATAAGGCATCCTCTTTGGGGGATGCCTTTTTTGTTTCTTTTAGCTGGTATCGCAAGTTTCTTTTTCCTTAAAACTCTTGTTTTAGCTGCTCTAACGTATGGAATACTGCCGGGCAGGTCTCTGCATTCTTAATTGTCAGTGCATATATCTGGTAGAACTTTTTCCGGTCCGTATGCGGATATTCTCGGCAGGCTTTCGGACGGTCCTCATAAATACTGCAATAATTGTCGCTTCCCAGGAAGGGACAAGGCATTGAACGGAATACATACTCCTTATCTTCATCGATATGCAAATGTCGTTGAACAACTTCATGTGGTTTGATACGCAATGCCTGTGCAATACGTTCGATATCACGGTCCGTGATGCGCGGTCCCAATGTCCGGCAGCAATTCCCGCAGTCCAGGCAATTGATTGAATCGAATACCTCCTGGTGGATGGCATGTATCGTGTCGTCCAGTTCCCGGTGACGGTTCTTCTTGATAGATTTGAAAAAAGTCTTTGTTTCCTTTTCTACTTTTTTAGCTCTCTCAGGGAGGGAGTTAATATCCATAAAATGATTATGTTTTAATTTGAAAGGGCAAATGTAAGCATTTACGGTGGAAAAAGTATCTTCATACGGTTGTTGCAATGCTGTAACAGCGGTTGCGTTTCTTTGTGTAGTGTAAATATCTTACGTATGAAACTAAGAAAATATTATCCGACCGTTGTGCTTTCTGACATTCACCTGGGTTCTGAACACTCCAGGACGAAAGAAGTAACCAAAATTTCCTTAAACATATTGACTGCGACCGTCTGATCTTGAACGGTGACATCATTGATGGCTGGCAACTTCAGAAATCCGGCAAGCGATGGAAACAGGCACAAACCGATTTCTTTAAAGTTCTGATGAAAATGATGGAGAAGAAAGGGACGCAAATCATTTATATCCGTGGTAATCACGATGATTTCCTCGATAAACTGGTTCCTTTCCGGTTCTCCAATATCTCTATCGTAAAAGACTATTTGCTGAACAGCCACGGGAAGCGTTACCTGGTGACCCATGGCGATATCTTTGATACGATAACAACGAATATGCGTTGGCTGGCGATGCTGGGCGATATCGGTTATACCTTCCTGTTGTGGCTGAACAAGATTTATAACAAGAATCGGGAAAAGCATGGTAAACCATATTTTTCCCTCTCGCAGCATGTGAAACACCGGGTGAAGAGTGCCGTCTCTTACATCTCCGATTTTGAAAAGGAACTGGTAAAACTGGCACAAGTCAAACGGCTTGACGGAATTATCTGCGGTCATATTCATCAGGCGGCAAATGTCCGGTACGGCAATGTTCATTACCTGAATTCCGGCGATTGGGTAGAAAGTATGACCGCTTTGGTTGAAAATGAACAAGGAGAATGGAATATTCTGACTTACAATAAGGCAGAGTATGATATGGAGGAAGAATCTGTTTCAAAACCTGTATTATATGCTGAAGTGATATGAAAATGCTGTTTATCATACAAGGGGAGGGTAGAGGCCATCTGACACAAGCCTTGTCTCTCCGGCAGAAGCTGGCAGACGAAGGCCATCAGGTTGTCGGTGTGCTTGTCGGGAAAAGTCCGGCTCGTCGTATCCCTGATTTCTTTATGGAGAAAATCAATGCACCGGTCTATTCTTTTGAAAGTCCGAACTTTCTGCCTACGGCAAAGAATAAACAGGTTAATTTGCTGAAAAGTATAGGATATAATGTATTGAGACTGCATAAATATACGGCTAGTATACACTATATTAACCGGATGATAAAGGAAACAGGTGCAGATGTGGTAGTCAATTTTTATGAGTTGTTGACGGGGCTGACTTACTTGTTTTGCCGTCCGAAAGCGATGATGGTTTGCATTGCTCACCAGTATCTTTTTCTGCATCCTGATTTCTCTTTTCCCAAGCTGAATGCAGTCTCTTTATCTTTGTTGAAATTTTTCACCCGTGTAACGGCTATCGGTGCTACGAAAAAGCTCGCCCTGTCATTTCGGAAAATGCGCGAAGTTCCGGCAGATAAGATGGTGGTAGTACCTCCTTTATTGCGTAAGGAAATAATAAATAAGACTCCCCGAAAAGGTAACTATCTGCATGGCTATTTGTTGAATAGCGGATTCAGTGAAGAGGTGAAAGAGTGGCATACTGCTCATCCGGAGGTTCCGATGCATTTCTTTTGGGATAAGCGGGGAGCCAAAGAAACCACAAAGATTGACGATACACTTTCTTTTCATCAGTTGAACGATATCCGTTTTGTCAAATATATGGCAAATGCCAAAGCGTATGCAACGACAGCTGGTTTCGAATCTGTTTGCGAAGCAATGTATCTGGATAAGCCTGTCCTGATGGTTCCAACCCATATTGAACAGGCCTGTAATGCTCATGATGCCTCTTTGTCGGGAGCGGGTACGGTAGCCGAACACTTCGATTTGGATGCTTTGCTGCATTTATCGGAAACCCACCAGCCAAATCCTGTATTCCGCCATTGGGTACAGCAGGCGGATTGGTTAATCCTGCGTGAATTCCGTGAAGATTTGCTGATGGAGGAGATGCCGTCATCCGTTTGGCATCGCTTGTCTATGCATTGGGTGTATAGGGTGGCGAAGACATTTTCGATTTAACCGGTATCGCATTTTGTTATAAGTTTTTATTGCGTTAAAGCGGTAATGGCTCTTCGCCATTATTTATTCCGGTTAGTTTATATATAATATAATGTACGTGTACATTTTATAATGCTTGCTTATAGCTTTCCTTATCAGGGTTCCCTTTTCATGTTCCTGGTTATAATCCGGAAATGGGAAGGGAAAATAAGGTTTGTCATTTTTATCCCCGATTTTGTACAAACTATCGTATTCAATTGATAAGAAAGGATATGACCTGATAAAAAAATCAATAAAAATAATTGTGGATAAAAAACTATTGTTTACTTTTGCTGAAGTATTTGACGATCGTATGAAAAGCCGGTAGATAAGGCCGGTATTATTAGATAGAACTTTAAATTACTTAGTATTAATATTAAATTTTTGATTATGAACAAAAAGTTTTCTACTTTTTTGGCAGGTGTTGCGTTACTAAGCGCTATGTCTGTTTCTGCTGCTCCTGGTGATGCAGTTCAGTCATTGAAGCTGGGCAAAAATGCTGGCTTATATCAACTGACTGTAGCAGGGGATAAAGTACTTTCTATGGATGCAGATGGTAAGTTGACAGTTGTTGCTGCTCCTACTACTTCTACAGGTTTGGCTAATACTCTTTGGTGTGTTGAAGTTGCAACACAGGTTCAGGGTCAGGCTCCTAAATTCGATTTCGTAAATAAAGGAACAGAACGTCGTTTGGATATTACGATGGCTGGTTTGGAAGGTTTAGCTGAATATGAACATTCTAGCTCTCCTATCGAAGTTGGTGGTGAAATTTCAGGTTGGGCATTTTCTAAAACTTATGAAGAACTTGTACCAGACATGCCTCTTTTCTCTTATTTTAAGGCAGACTCAGTTGTTGGATTTGTTTTAGATGGAGAGAAAGTTGCTGTTGCTAAATCTAGCGCTAAAGATGCTAGTGTAACTACTGCTGACTTTGCAAAGTTTACTTTGAAGAGTTCAAAAGTTGTTACTCTTAATGCGGAAGAATTGAATACAATCTTAGGTATTCAGACTGCAGATAAGGGTGTTAAGTTAACTTTCAAACCGGATACATTGGGTACTTCTTTAGAAAACCCATTCAGCTCACAGAAATTTGTTGCTGAAGATTCTGGTGATCCTACTTATTTGAATGTTAAGAGAGGCGATAACTATTTGAGAGTTGATACCACTTTCACAAATGAAAAGGGTGCTCGCTTCCTTGCATATAAATGGACTACTGCTGCTGTTAAGGCTACTTCTACTATTGCTGAACAGTATAAATTCAAATTTACTTACAGTCCTTCAAATGACAGCTTGACAATTCAGGTTAAGAAAGCTAAATTTGATAATGGGCGCGTTCTTGAAGCATTTGTTTCATTGCAAGACTTGATTAAAAACGAAGCTCGTATCTTAACTGTTGATACACTGGCTCAGAATACAATGATCTCTTTAGGCTTTAAAGGTTGCAATGAAGTATCAAACAGAACTTCAATTGCTTCTGATCTGTATGTTATCAAAAATGCTGCAAATAAATATTTGGCAGTTCCTTTGTATGGTGATAGCACTGCTCAATGGGTAACTCTTGATAAGAATATGGATCCTTGGCACATGCCTGCATTCCAGTGGGTTGTAGAAAAAACTCGTACAAATGCAGAAATGGCTGAAACTTCTCCTATCAAGATTACTAACCGTGAATTTGAAAATGTAGTAGTTGACGCTTCTTTACAGTTATATACTGATGGTCCATCTACAGTAGTTGGATCTGAAATTTCAGCTTCTAATTTCACAAAAGACCCTGCAAATGTAAAAGCTAATCCTTATGTAGGTTACAGATTCCTGGATAAAGATTCTTTGACTGTTACTACTTACAAATTGAGATATTTACATGAATTTGCAGATGACAAATACATGGGTACTTCAAGTGATGCTGCTGATTCAGTTTTATATGTAGGTGCTAAATCTACTTTCGAACTGGCTGCTATGGATGAAGATGGTGTAGGATATGGTTATACTACAAGTGCTATCGCTTCAATGAAAAAGCTTGTAAGAAAAGCTTATACATTGAAACTGAAATCTACAGGTAAATATATCATGGCTGATGCTGAAAAGAGATATGCAGTATCTGCAACAGGTAAACCAGCTGTATTCTATCTGAAAGAAAATAATGACAAAGCTACTCATTACTATGCTTTGATCGATACAGCTTCTTACACTGATGTTCGTAAAGTTGGTGTTGATGATAACAATGTTTATCTGAAAGTTCAGAATTTGAAAGAAACTCGTACTTCTGCATTCTCTGTAGAAATTGATGACGCTCCTTTGTATCGTCGTTTCAACAATGTTGCATTAGGTGAAAGCGCTGTTGATGGTCCTGATAGCTTGAGATTCTACGAAAATATTCGTCACGAATATCTGATGGATGAAACTAACAAAGAATTGAAGAATGAAGGTGTTGCTTACTTAGGTATCTGGACTGCTGATAAGGCAGAAGCTGGTTTGTCATTCCGTATTGATGCAGTTAATATAACAAGCGGTCTTGGTTATATCAAACCTCAGTATTTGATTTCTGTATCTCGTCAGGATCAGGAAGCAGTTGAAGGTACTCCTTGTACTGAAAATTCTCATCACGTAGATGCTGATGGTAATCCAACAGATGCTGCACATTGTGTTCATGCTACTCCTGGAAAAGCTGGATTCGAATATGGTAAATATTTGGTAAGCTTTGCAGATTCTGTTGCTACAGTAGGTCAGGATAAACCTTATACTGATGTTAAAGCAGGTTACACTCGTGTTGGTTTTGTAAAAGCTATCAAGACTGGCGACAGCTTGATCATATTGGTTAATGGTTTTGAAAACATGGATCCGAAAGATCTGAATGTAGAAGAAATTGTTAAGGCTTATACTAAAGCAGGTATTAATACGAAATACATCAATAGTCTGAAGGGTGATAACCATAAGAACTATACTTGGTCATTCCGTTATACAAATCCTGATGGTGCTTCTACTGTAACAGAAGAAGGTGTTGGAAATTCATTCTTGATTGAGTCTAACAATTATGACGGTAAAATTATTGCTCCTGAAAAAGCAGCATGGATCAAGATGCAGAATGGTTGCATTGTATTGACAGACGAAAAATCTGAATTCAACAATGCTAAGACTGGTGGTGACGGTGCTCTTATTTTCAATGTTGAAAACATCGAAAATGATGAAATGGCTACAGATACTGAAGATATCACAACTTCTGCTGTAACTGTAATCGCTGGTAACGGTGACATCACAATCAAGGGTGCTGCTAATAAGACTGTTACTATCAGCAACGTTCTTGGTCAGACAATTGCTAGCACAGTTCTTTCTTCTGACGAAGCAACTATCTCTGCTCCTGCAGGTATCGTAGTTGTAGCTGTTGAAGGCGAAGCTGCTGTTAAAGCAATCGTAAAATAAGAATTAAAGAATAATTAAACAATATAAAGCTTCTCTGCCTTTCCCCTATGGGGAAGGGCAAGTAGCCTGTGAAGGCGAACAGATTGGAAGCGTAATTTTAGTAATAAAAATAAAATAAAGTTCATCCATGAGTATCCCTGTGAAGGGAGGAAATGGACAAAAAAACAACCCCGGCGGTATTTAATACCATCGGGGTTTTGTTTTTAAGGAGCTCCTGGAAATGGAGTTCATTATGTTTAATAGGAAACCGTATTCCATACAATACGATTTCCTGTTGAATAACTATTGATTACTGATTTAAAGCCTGCTCGATATCCGCTATGATATCATCCGCACTTTCGATGCCGACAGAGAAACGGATCAGGTCCGGAGCGATACCGGCTTCCTTCAATTGTTCGTCGGTCAACTGGCGATGCGTATGGCTTGCCGGATGAAGCACACAAGTACGGGCATCGGCCACATGAGTAACGATAGCAGCCAGCTTCAAGCTGTCCATAAACTTGATAGCTACCTCGCGTCCGCCTTTCAGTCCGAATGACAGGACACCGCATGAACCGTTCGGAAGATATTTCTTTGTCAGTTCGTAATATTTATTTCCTTCCAGATCCGGATAGTTTACCCAGGCTACCTTGTCGCAATTCTGAAGCCATTTAGCTACGGCCAGTGCATTTTTACAATGCTGCGGCATACGCAGATGCAATGTTTCCAGTCCGAGGTTCAGCAGGAAAGCATTTTGCGGAGACTGGATAGAACCCAGGTCACGCATCAACTGGCTGGTAGCCTTGGTGATATATGCCAGTTTCCCGAATGTCTTTGTGTAAGTCAGGCCATGATAGGAGTCATCCGGCTGGCAGAGGCCCGGGTATTTGTCTGCATGCGCTTCCCAGTCGAAGTTACCGCTGTCGACGATACAACCTCCTACGGCAGTCGCATGTCCGTCCATATATTTGGTCGTAGAATGCGTAACGATATCGGCACCCCATTCGAACGGGCGACAGTTGATCGGTGTGGCAAATGTATTGTCGACGATCAATGGTACGCCATGTTTGTGAGCGATACGGGCAAACTTTTCAATATCCAGTACCATCACTCCCGGATTGGAGATCGTTTCGCCGAACAATAATTTTGTATTCGGACGGAACGCCTTGCTGATCTCCTCTTCACTGGCATCCTGGTCGATGAATGTACATTCGATGCCCAGCTTTTTCAGGGTAACAGACAGCAGATTGTATGTTCCGCCATAAATACCGGTTGCACTTACGATATGGTCGCCGGCTTCGCAGATATTGAAACAGGCAAAGAAGTTGGCAGCCTGTCCCGATGAAGTCAGCATTGCTGCCACACCACCTTCCAAAGCGGCGATCTTGGATGCTACGGCATCGTTGGTCGGGTTTTGCAGACGAGTATAGAAATAACCACTCTCTTCCAGATCGAACAGTTTCGCCATTTGTTCGCTGGTCTCATACTTGAAGGTAGTACTCTGATAGATAGGCAGAACGCGAGGTTCTCCTTTTTTAGGCTGCCAGCCACCCTGCACACACAAAGTTGCCGGCTTGAATGAATTGCTCATATTATTAAATGTTTGCTATGTAATTATATTCTGCTGACAAAAGTAAAGAATAGTTCGTTCCATTAATACAAATCTATGATCATTTATAAAAAATAGGGTACTGTTTAAAAATAATCTTTACCTTTGCCTCCGGTTTTGGTGTCACAAATCCAGTTCTACGGAAAAGTGATGAAAAGGGAATCAGGTGAAAATCCTGAACAGACCCGCTGCTGTAAGCTCCGCCAAAGTCGTTGAACACAACTCAATCCACTGTTCGCAATGAATGGGAAGGACGTTCAATGACGGAGTAAGTCAGAAGACCTGCCAGAATCAGTAGTTTTAAGCTTTCGAGGAATAAGGCTGAAAAACATGTAAGTAAGGACTTGACTGTATTTGGTAGGGAGTTCCGGCTGTTCATGTGTTCCATTCTGTTTTGTCGAAAGCCTGTCGTTAATATATAATGTTTTTGATGGGATGAGAGGTTTCATACATGTATTTTTGTTGTTTATTTGTTTGTTTCCTGTAAGTCTGGCGGCGCAAGACAGGGTTACGCTGTCCGGAGAGGTGAGGGGAGAAGATGGTGCTCCGCTTCCTATGGTTACTGTTGCTATCGAAAATACGACGGCAGGGACATATACCGACGACCGGGGGCGCTATTCACTAAGTCTGAAACCCGGAAAGCATACTCTTATAATTACCTTGTTGGGTTATAATACAATAAAAACAATTCTCGATATCCGCAGGAACAAGACGCTCGATTTCGTTATGGAAGAAAATTCCGTAACCCTGAACACTGTTGAGGTGTATGGCAAATCGAAAACACAGAAGGTCAAGGAAGGTGCCCTGACCGTCAATGCGTTGGATATAAAACCACAGATCAGTTCCTTGAAGAACCTGAACGAAATGGTTAACCGGACAGTTGGCATCAAGATCAGGGAAGAAGGAGGGGTAGGTTCCGATTTTGACCTCTCCATTAACGGGCTGTCGGGTAATTCGGTGAGATATTTTATTGACGGTATGCCGCTGGATGCAAAAGGTAGCGGTATTTCACTGGCCAATTTGCCTGTAAATATTATTGACCGGGTCGAGATATATAAAGGAGTAGTTCCTGCCAGCCTGGGGGCCGATGCTTTGGGAGGAGCTATCAACATCATCACCAATCAAGACAAGAAAAATTATCTCGATGCCTCTTACGGCATCGGCTCGTTTCACACGCATCGGGCTGATCTGAATGGTCAGTTCGTAGAGCCGAAGACTGGATTGATCATGAAACCGACTGTCGGTGTCAATTACTCGAAAAATGATTATATGATGAAAGGTGTCGAGGTCTGGGATGCAGATAGCCGTAACTATATTGAAGTCAACCGCAAACGGTTCCATGATGATTATTTTTCCTTGCTGGGGCAACTTGAAGCCGGCTTTGTCGATAAGTCCTGGGCAGATGCTTTCTTTGTTTCCGGCTCTTATTCCAAAGTAGATAAGGAGTTGCAGACCGGTTCTATCCAGACTAAGGTCATCGGAGATGCAGAGCGTCGCGGCAGTGCTTGGAATATTTCAGCCCGTTATCAGAAGCGTTTTGATAAGATCAATACCAGTGCATCGTTATCCCATACCTGGGATCGCTCGCTGACTGTTGATACTGCCTATCGTATTTATAACTGGGACGGCGGTTTTACCCCGTCGTCCCGTAATGAGATCAACGGTCGCGGACGATCCATGCGTCATTATGACCGGCCTCTGACAATTTTCCGCGGAGGTGTTGATTATACTATCAACCGCCATCATTCCTTCAGCCTGAACTATTTACTCAACCGTACCGGAAACAATCGCCGCGACGATATTGATGAAACATTTGAACCGACCAATGATGTTTTAACCAAACATATCCTCGGGTTGACCTACAACCAGTCGTTTTTCGACGGAAGATGGGAGAGTACGTTATTTGTCAAGGATTATATCAACGCAACATCTGTCGAGCAGAATGATCTTTCATGGATAACAGGTTCGGATGAGGTTGACAGGAATGCGACTAAAAATTACTGGGGAGGCGGATTCGGCTGGCGTTTTATATGTTGGGAAGCGTTGTCTGCTAAAGCCTCTTTTGAACATAGTGTGCGGCTGCCTCTGTCTCGGGAGTTGCTTGGAAACGGAACGACTATCTATCCGAATCTCGCCCTTAATCCGGAAAGCAGTGACAATATTAACTTCGGCCTTTTTGGTAATTGGCATCCTGCTTCCGGTCATTCATTTTACTATGAGGCGAATGGATTTTTACGCTTTGTAGACGATTTCATCCAGGCAACGGTTTCTGAAAAAGAGGGGATGATGCAATATGAAAATATACCGGCGGTACATATCAAGGGAGCTGAAGGCGAAGTCCGATATAACTGGAAAAACAGCCTCCGGATAGTGGTCAATGCCAGTTACAATGAAGCCCGCGACCAGAAAAAGTACAAGACAGACGGTAAACCTTCGGCTACTTATAAAAACCGCGTACCCAATCGCCCCTGGTTTTATAGTAATGCGGATGTCAGTTATACATTTCATGATCTGGCCCAGAAGGACGACGATCTCCGTATCGGGTATTCCTGGCAATGGATACACTGGTTTTATCTTTCCTGGGAGGCTTATGGTGCTATCGAGAGTAAATCGCGTATCCCGACCCAGAATATATCGAATGTAAATGTGACCTATTCGTGGAATAAACAGCGTTACAATATATCGTTGGAATGTAGCAATCTATTTGACTCTACCGCTTATGACAATTACAAACTCCAGAAACCTGGACGTGCGTTTTTTGCCAAATTCAGATTATTCATTAATTAATAATTAAATATTCATACAAATGAAAAAGTTTCAGTTACTATTTTATGCATTCATTATGGCAATGGTTACATTGTCTTTCAATGCTTGTTCTAACGATGACGATCCTAAGCCGACCCCGGAACCTACTCCTGAGCCAAAGAACTATCACTTTGACATCTGGATTGCTCTGGATAAACATGGTGGCATGGGACGTGATGTTCAAACGCTGGTTAAAAGTATAGATTCTCTTACTGTTGGCTCAACTCCCATTGACTTTAAAGGAGATGGCACTGAGGTTCACTCGGTAATGTCTCTGGAAACCATTGTCAAAGGGAAATATTATTATCAGGTACCTGTATCAGGTGATCGTATATCAAAGTACATATTGTCTGATAATACCATCAAGAATATTCAGTCTTATCCTTTTAGCGAAGGTACGAATACTTATGATACCCGTAAATATACACATGCCTGGATTGACGACAATACGCTGGTGATTATGGCTTCTAACGGGGATGGAGACAAGATTATCTGGACGAAACTGAATACTACTAATATGTCTTTAATTGAAGAAGGTATTCTTGATATACCTCTTCCAGAAGGTGATAAGTTGTTCTCGACTTCCGGTATTTTGTCTTATCGTAAAAGCGATAATAAGCTGATATATTTCTATTTGGGTAAGAAAAGTAAACGTGGCGATACAACACCTTTCTTCTTTACTACTGTGATTAATGCAGAAACAATGGCAGTAGAAAGCAATATCCGGAACACGATAGCTCACCAGATGGTAGGTAGTGCCTATGGTGAATTATTGCAGAAATGTACATTGGTTGATGAATCCGGAAATCTTTATCTGGCTTGCTTCTCTGAAAATGAAGATGGGGTGGAAAAGAGCCATCTGATTCGTATTAAGGCCGGTGAGAAAGACTTTGATCCTACATACAATGCTTTCACCAATGCCGGAAAACTGATTTCTCTTGAATACCTGGGAGACGGTAAAGTGCTTGCTTATGCCCGTCAGGATGATCTTGGCATGGATATTGACAGCTATAGCCATTATTATACAGTCATCGACCTTAATACGAAAACCAGCAGCCGTGTACAATACAACGGAAAGGATCTTCCATACAGTGGTGGCCGTTTCTCTCAACGTACGGCAATTGCTGACGGTAAGGCTTATATCGGTGTTAATCCGGAAAACACCAACCCTTGTATCTATATTTATGATATAAAGACAGGTAACGTTGAAAAAGGCGCTGATATTGCTGAAGGCTATTACTTTGAGCAGATCCGTGTACTTGATAACGAAGATGCTGAATAATTATCTTTCAGGTTCAGCCGGTAGTCATCCGTTGGAAAAAGGGTAACTACCGTTTCCAAGGTATAGGTGTTTTGATTTGTAAATAAGGGACTTTTGATTACAAAACATATATGTTTTGAAGTCAAAGGTCCTATGTTTTTTTCGGGGGTGTCCTGATCCGGCATACTACAAGTTTAAATGTAGGACAGTAGTGTTGTAGATAGCACACCGTGTTAGTCATAGTGATACTATAGTGCTGTTATAGCCAGGTCTATAGTGTTAGAGAGAAAATGTTCGAAATGACTGCACCACAATCACTTCGGCTTTACGAATCCTACCGGATTGCGCGGTTTATCAGATAGCTTCTTTTGTACCTGCAATTCCGCCAGTGTTTTATTGATCAGATCCAATTGTATCCGGGTATCTTCATTGATATCATTGTAGTCGGTAAATACCTCTTCGATGTATTCTTTGAGTTCATTGACTTCCTGTTGAAGTTTTGTTGTTTTATCGACTGTAGGATTGGCTATCATTTGCCGGACAGCCACAAAAGCACGCATAATGTTAATATTGACCTGTATGGCTATATCTGAATTTAACACACCAGAGAGCATTGCCAATCCTTGTTCAGTAAAAGCATACGGCAGTTTGCGGGTACCTCCCCATCTTGATGTCGCAAATTGCGATTTCAAGATTATCCACTCATCGACATTGAGTTGGAACATAAAATCTTTAGGGAATCGCTTTATATTCCTTTTCACAGCTTCATTAAGTCTTCGTGTTTCTACTTGATAAAGTTCAGCTAAATCAAAATCCAGCATGACTCTTTGACCTCTTATTTCATAGATCTTACTTTGAATAATTCGTATTTCATTCATAGCAGGTTTATTTTATGATTATTACTAATCGCAAATGTAATGATATAAATCAATATTACTTCATTTATCAAAATAAACTTCTCACTTCAATATCTTCTTTTGTAAGGCCCTGAACCAGATAAAGGAAACGATTCCTTTCAGCATGCTGGAGATACTGATTGCCCACCATACACCGACGATTCCCAATCCCATGGCGGATAATACAATAGCCATCGGTATACGCAGCGAGTTGAAAGTAATGCTGATGATTGCAGGAGGAACCGTCCGTCCTGTTCCGTAGAACAAGCCCTGCATAGTGATCTCCAGCATCATGAACAACATCGAGTATCCGTCTATCCGCAGGAAAATACCTCCGGCCTCAAAGGCTTCCTTCTGGGGGACGATCAGTGAGAAGACTTCGCTGCCGTAAAAGACGAATAATAAGGTACAAAGGATACCGAATACGGTGGTCATCTTCAATGTCGTGTGATAGGCTTCCAGCACCCTGTTCTTTTCGGAAGCTGCATAGTTCTGGGCGACGAAAGCACTCAGTGCCGTGCTGAATCCCTGGGAAGTGTTCCAGGCTATCGCTTCAATCTGTCCTCCGGCGGTGAGTGTCATCAGGCCGATATGTCCACCGTAAGTGGAGGCTGTGCGTGCCATGAAAATGTTGATGATGGCAAACAGCGTGTTCAGCATGGCTACCGGCAGGCCCAGTTGCAGAATTCTTTGTGAATAGTTTTTCTTTAGTCTGACGAAGAAGGAGAATCCTCCCAGTAACCTGCTTCTCCATTTTAACTGATATACAAAAATGGCACATACCGTTGCTTGCGATAACCAGGTTGCCCAGGCGGCTCCGGCTGTTCCCATATCGAATACAAAAATGAATACCGGGTCGAGTATCATATTAATGATAAGTCCCGTTCCGCTGATGTAAAAGGGTATTTTACTTAGCCCTGCCGCATTATGGATGCCGGTGAAGGCTGCCGAGAGGAATATAAAAGGAAAGGCGGTCGATACGATCCGTAAATATTCGACAGCACTATCTGCAATAGGAGCTTCCAGTTTATAGACACCGATGATCGGATGGGCAAAGACAAAAAGAAGCAATCCCCAGCAAACGGAGATGATCAGGGCAATGGTAAGGTTGTGGGATGAATAGTTCCGTGCATCCTCTTCATTTCGTGCACCTATACTTTGCCCCACACTTACTTCCGAACCGACTTTATTCAACAGAGAGATCGAATTGGTCATCCAGGTCAGGATGCCGACAGCTCCGATAGCGGCAACGGCTTCACTGCCCAGACGCCCTACCCAGGCCATATCGGTGATGCTGTAAGCCATTTGAATAAAAGAAGTACCCATGATCGGCAATGCCAGATTGAATAGCTGCCGTTTGATAGGGCCTTGTGTCAGGTTTTTTGTTCCTTGCATGTTCTGTCTTATTTGGGTGCAAAAGTAGGAATAAAAAAGGAGAACCCGATATTGGATTCTCCTTCTGATCTATGTTTCTTTATCTGATTAGAAATTGATGTTCACTCCGATCATCGCACTGAACTTCTGCAACGGATAACCGTAGTAAAGTTCGTATTTCTGGAACAGTACGTTGTTCAGTTTCAGATACAGGCCGAAGGTATCGTTGATGTTGTATGCTCCGGTGAGGTTCAGTTCGTTGATGTTGTCCATCTTTACGTTCTTTTCTCCTAATCTGGCTTCACGTCCGGTGGCCAGGTAATAGTCCAGGGAAGCAGACAGGTTATTGATCGGGCGGACTGTCACGCCGGCTGTGATCTCCATTTCGGGCATACCCCAGGCTGTAGCATCTTTACCGGCTAAATCAGTCTCTGAATATTTATCACTGTATTCGGCTGTCCAATTATTATAAACACCTTTCAGGGAGATTTCAAATAATTGCTGGTAACTATATTTCAGGTTGGCACCGACCAGTAACTGTTTGGTGTCTATTTCATTCATCATACCGCAAGCGGAACCGAAGTAATCTTTGTCACCGTAAGCAAGTGTCGGTACAAAGAAATAGTTATTGCTGACGATTTTATATCCTCCGAAAACGTCGAACCAGAAACCGGGAGCAACGCCGCTCTTGATACCCAGGATACCATCCAGCCAGTTGCGGGAAGGTGTCAGTCTCTCCAACGGATTGGCATAACGGTTGATCCGGTTCACATCATACATACTGTTGGATTGCAATTTACCATTGGCATTCAGGTATAGTACGGTTTTGTCGGCAACTTCGACGTCGGCAGAGATGTTGGGGGAAGCCATAAACTTCTTCTGCTCGCCGCTGAAGAACATTGCATTTACCCCTAATTTTACATGCCAGTTGTCTCCTTCTATCTTGTAGTAAGGATTCAGGGTGGCAGCAGCAAAGTTGTCGAAGTAGGTTGACGGATCTTTTGTTTCAGGTGATTTTAATTCTGAGGGTAAGCTGTAATTGAAATATTGGAAATTACCGTTCAAGCCAACACGCTGATTGCCTCCGAAACCAGAACTTAACCCGAAGTCAAGATTGAATGTCCCTTCCGACGGTGCATCGTGCTCTTTTGAATATCCGTATTTGTAAGAAAAATTGGTGTAGCAGAGATCGAGCAGGTACCCGACAGGAGCATCAGCTTTGGACTCTACGCCTACGTTCGCCTTAATGGTTTGGGCAACTTGGTTGGTTTCCATGTCAGCTGCGGGGAGAGTAGGGTTTGAGGAGGTGATAGGAGTAAGGCTTTCTATTGGCAATCCGTAATAATTAAATCCGGAATAACCATATTTAACTCCCATCTTCAATGCCAGCTTATCGAAGTTATGTTTGAAGTTTAATCCACCCATATTATCGTTCAGCTTCGCCTTAACCTTTTCATCCACTTGCAGGTATTTTACTTTTCCATTCGTTGAACGGTGCGAGAACCAGATATTCAATTGATCCTTGTCCGTGCTGAGGATATGATATCCCAGGTCGCCGTTCAGATTCAGATAGGTACCGCCGCCGAAGTTGAAATAACCGCGGCGCTTGTTGTACTGAATATCTGTCATGATATTACCTGAAGGAAGCAGGCTGATCTCTTTTGCCGGGTCGGCTGCAATCGTGAAATTGGCATAGTCGATCGGCATTTTCTTTACTTCCGGTTCCTTGATGACCGGAAGGGTGTTTACTTTGCTTGCATCCTGTACGGTCGGGTCGTACTCGCGTTCGAGCGTCATCTCCCGTTCCAGATTCTGTTTCTTCGAAGTATCTTCTTGTGCACTTATTGTGGCGGTAGTCCCAAGCAAGGCTACGACACACAGCGCTTTTACATTATATATAGTCTTCATTGTATTCTATTATTGCTTTAGTTTACCTAATCTGTCCTCAATCATAGCGGCGATTTCGTCATCACCCTTATAGTTGTTCTTCAGGTTGTTCAGATAAGCACGTGCCTGAAGGTCGTCTCCCTGGCGGATATAAATATCGGCCCAAAGGATGAAACCGCGTGCCAGCCAGTACTGGTGAGGCGTGCCGTTCTTGGCGAAGTCTTCCAGGATCTTTTCCGCATTCTTATCGTCGTTGGTATCGTAGAAGTACTGGGCCAGCAGGTATTTAGCTTCGGCACCGTGTACCGTACGGGTGTCTTTGCTGAGAATTGTCAGGTCTTCGACGGCTTTAGCCGGCTGTTTGTGGTCGATGTAGGCTTTAGCACGGATATAACGGGCTTCGGCTTCCACTTCGGGTGACAGTTTCGGATCTTTCAGCAATTCGTTGGCTGCCAGTTGAGCTTCCTCCTGTTGTCCGGTCTGTAAAGCACAACGCATGATGCCTAAACGGGCAGCTTGCTTGTTCTCCGGATTTTCGGCTATGATCTGTAAGCGCTTGAAGCTTTCCAGCGCAGCAGGGAAGTCCTGAGTGAGGTATTGCATTTCTGCCGTGCGGGCCACCGATTCTTCAAGGAATTTGGTATCTCCGCTCTCGATAACCGATTTGAAACGCTGAAGTGCTTCGTCGTATTCTTTCTTGCTAAAGGCGATGCTTCCCAGATAATAGTTCGCATTCGAGCTGAAAGCGCCTTCGGGGAAGGTCTGCAAATAGTTGATCAGGCTGCGGCGTGCTTCTTCGTTGTTGCCACGGTTGAAGAGTTTCTCGGCGGCAATATAGGTAAGCGAATCCTGTTCGCCGACTTCCAGACGGATATTTCCACCCAGTGAGTTGACGTAGTTGGCATACGAATTGATGTCGTTCAGGTCGATGTAAACCGACTTTAAGTCTTGTAAAGCCACTCTGGCTTCTTCGCTACCCGGATAATTGCTGATCACTTGCTTATAGGCTGTAGCCGCTTTTTCGGGTTGGTTGTCGTTGAAGTAAAGCAATCCTAACTGGATGCCGGCTTTACGGGCAAGGCTGCTTTGCGGGAATTGCTGTATCAATGTCTCGAATGCCTGTGCAGCTTGTGAACTGTTTTCAAGCAATACATAGGTACGTCCTTTTTCGAACAACGCATCGTCCACATATTGTGATTCCGGATAATCGCGGAGCAGGCGGTCCATTGCGCTGATCTTCCCCCGGTAATCTTTCTGCAAGCCCAGCAGGAAGCCTTTCTGGTAAACGGAATAGTCGCCGGAAGACGGTTGCAATTGGGCGGCATGTGTATAGTTTTCTTCAGCCTGTGCAAACTGGCGGTTCTGGTACAGGCAGTCGCCGATACGGTTGTAAGCATCTGCCAATGCCGGTGCCTGCTGGTTGTTTTCCAGATTGATATACTGGCGGAAACGGTTTTGTGCCTCTCCGTATTCTTTGAGTTTGAAATAACAATATCCCAGGTTATAATGGGCCAATGCGTACATATCTGTATTCCGCTGGCGGGTGTTGTTCAGATAAGTACGGTAGTCTGAAATAGCTTGGCGATAATCTCCTTTGCGATAATAGGATTCGCCGCGCCAGAAATAAGCGTCATTGCGCGATTCCATATTATAAGAACCAAGGTTGATAGCTTTTGAGAACAGGTCGACCGCTTCATCCAGCTTCATGTTGGTGAAAGCCTGTGTTCCCAGCTGGAACAGAATGTCCTGTTTGGCTTCCAGTATCTTGGTGCTCGGATGATTGATCTTATTGATAGAGTTGAGGGCTGCCTGGTAGTTCTTGGTTGTCAGGTAGACTTCCACCAGGTAGTCGTTTACTTTGTCGGCATATTGAGAGTTCGGGAAATCATTCAGGAAATCTTCGAAGATCGTAACAGATTCGCCGAATCCGGTAAAGGCAGTTTCATGGATCAGCAGCGCATAATTGAACATGGCTACTTCCTGAATCTGTTTGTCGAATGAAGAGGTTGCCGCAGCCTCGAAAGCCATACGGGCATTGTTCTTGTCTTTCAGTTTCAGGTAAGACTGCCCGAGATAGAGGTAGGCATTCTGCGAGAGTGCGTCGTTTTCGCGTACTGTCTGCGACAAGGCGTTTACGGCACTGCTGTAATTCCCTTTATTGAAATAGCAAACACCCAGAATGTACAAATCTCCTCTTAACGGGCTGTCGGTCGACGATACATATTTGCTCAACATGTTGGTCGCCTTGTCCTGGTTGCCCAAATGGTAATAGGAATTACCCAGGATACGGTACACTTCGCTGTTATTCTTGCTGTTCGGATAGGAGGAGAGAAGTTCTTCCCCTTCGCTCACTACCTTTTCATATTTATTCTGTATGAAATAGATCTGTGTAATATAGTACAAGGATTGCTCGCGGTAATCCGGCATCTCTTTCAGGCGGCTGAACTCTACCAACGCGTTATTGTATTTGCCGGTTGCATAATCGATATAGGCCACATAATAGGTGGACGCTTCACGGTACTTGGTACCGATTTGCTGTATCCGCGAAAAATATCCGCGTGCCTTATCCATCTCGCCGGTCTGCAATAATGAATAGGCCAGCCGGAAGCTGTAAGCCTCCTGTTGCTCCGGACTGAGCATGTCTATATCCGATTCGTTGAACCAGAAAATAGCTTTCTGGTATTCCCCGCGTTCGAAATGAATGGAACCGATCAGGAAATTCACTTCATCGCTATGGCGTGAAGCCGGATAATCTTCCAGATAATCTTTCAATAGTTCGTCGGCATTAGGACGTCCCTGTTCATAAGCTGCATATACGATCATATAGTCAGCTTCCTGGATCAGGTCGGCATCTTTTGCATGCTGTTTATAAGCTTCCAGCTTATCGATACAACCCGGATAGTTCTTTAAACTAAACAATTCTTTACCTTCTATGAACAAACGGTCCGGTGCCTCAAACTGGTACGACCGTTGCCCGCTAGCCACATGACTTCCTACCACCAGGCACAGTGGAATAAGTATTCTTTTCATCGCTCCTTCGCTTTAATATACAGATAATAAACAGTCTCTGTTAGTTCTAAGTTGCAAACTTACATAAAAAACACCGATTTATATGCTTGCTTGCTAAAAAAGGGGAATATCCCTACACTCCTTATAACAGCACCTGAAAAAAACGTGTTAAAATCGCGTTAACATAAACCGTCCTTGAAGGCCCCTTTTGTTAAAGTTTTACCTCCATTTTAACACCAATCCCAGGGAGTGGAGTTTAAGTGGAGGTTAAGTGGAGCTTCACTGGAGCTAATACGGAGGTAAAACGGCGATTTTTGTGTTAAAATCGATAAGGATATTTGTGTATATTTAACTGGTTTCCCGTGAACACATTTTTGGCTGAAGGGGGCGTTTTGCGCTTGGTGGGTGGGAGGGATCATAAAAATAAAACCGCCGCGAATCACTTCGGGGCGGTTTCGGTTTCCACATTTACCATCAATTATGTTTTATATAATTATAGTGGAAAATATCGTTATTTCTTGATGAATTGTATTCGGATGTAGCAGTTGTATATATGACCGCTGCTTTCTACTTGAATGGGTAGATCGTAATAACCGGTTTGTTTATTCTTAAAATAAAGAATTTCTATTTCTGTGTCAGAAATAGTTATGCTTTGTGTGTAACCATTTACGATATTAGGTGTTACAAATGAGCTATAAATAGGCAGAACATTATTATTATTGAATTGATAATATAGACTCTGTGTCGGATCTTGTTGGATAACATCAATACAAGCTCCTTCATAGATATATTGTGCTTCTGTTTGTATTCCTATTATTAGGATAAGGGAAAGAATAAAAACAATTCTTCTCATAATTAACTGTATTTAAAGTGTTAATAAAGTTTTTATAAGAGGGTGGCGTGTCAAAGTGAAGTGACACACCACCTTTTTTATTAATGTACTAGTTGTTTATCTAACCATCTTATAATAAGTCTTCTTAGCCCAGAAGAGGTTGGTGTAATAACCACTTGGCTCTTCATAGTTTTTAGCGATAGCAGCTTGGCAGTTTTCGCTGTTGTAAGTCAACTCATTGTTCGGATAAGGCAAACGGTTAGGCGGTGTCGGATAATTTGATATCTGATTGTCTGTTGCAAATTCAACAACTGGATAACCTGTACGGCGTACTACATTCCATGCTTCCAACTTGTTTATGAAACCGAAGTTCAGCCATAACTGTGTACAGATAGCTTCCTGTGTCGGTTTCCAGATGCTTTCGGCATAGGCTGCAATCGCATCGTTTGTCGGCCTTACCAATGGACGGAATCCTCTGTAGCTATCGTTACCATCTTTATGAAGCGAGCTGTTTTCCTTCAAGTTCCAATAGTATTCGGTAGACTGTTTCACTCCTTCAATGAAATTTGCTTTCGCTTTGTTGGCATCGGTTCCTACGCCATATCCCATCAAATAGGCTTCTGCTTTGCTGAAACTTACTTCGGCTGCACTCAGCCATAGACCGAAAAAGTTTTCATTACCCTGGTATTCGGCCCAACCGGCAGCTGCGATTGTGTCGATTTCGCAGAAATAGTTGGCTTGAGGCATGCCTCTTTGTACATATTCTTTCCGTTTTTCGTCTGTTAAAGTTGTGATTTCAGCTTCAGTCATCATAACATCATAAGCGATGTATTGACCGTCAGGATTACAATCGTACATAACTTCCAGACGAGGGTCAGTGTTTTCATCAGGAATGCCGTTTGCCGGCAAGTTCATAGCATCCAGAATAGTTTGTGAACAAGCTGCCATACCGCTTGAACGAAGTGCCTGCGAGAAGCTTTTACCGAAATTGAAATCATCCTTTTGTGTATTAGCTGTTACACCCATGTTTTCTGTATTGTTGTCAATCAATGGGTATTGGCTCGGATTGTTCAGAATTTCAGCAATGGCTGCATGGGCTTCTGCTGTGCAATCGCCGGCAGTAGACAAATGAAGCGCAATACGCAGACGGAGCGAGTTGACATATTTTTGCCATAATGTAGCATCGCCGGCCGCGATTGTGTAGTCTTGACGGCTTAATGAGGTAAGACCGACTGTATTTACATTGCCACTGGCAAAATAGTCTCCAACTTCTTTTAGGTCGACAAGGATCTGCTTGTAAAGTGCTACATCGTCATCGTAAACGCATTTTTCTTTGGCAGCATTGTAGTCACCATCTTTCCAAAGTGTACCGGCGCCATTGTAAGGAACATCGCCGAATATGGACAGCATTTCATGCAATTGCGATTGTACCAGCGTACGGCCCAGATAATAGAATATAATGTTTGAGGGTTTTTCTGTTTCGGAAAGATTTTCATAGTTGTATTCCAACAAGCGCTGCTGGGTTAACATATCGTAAAAGTCTTTCCAACGGTCATCGTAACGTCCTTCACCGGAACCCATATAGCGGGCACGCGAATTGGTTGTACCGATAACTCCAGAGAACAGACCGGAGGTAGTTGATTGTATCCAATGACGATAATAAATTGGGTTCATCCAAGTATTCCCTTTAAACATTACACCGGTAAATACTTGAGGTACACCTACTGTTGCTGTTTGAGAAGGATCTGCATACTTATCGTCATACGCTGAATCGGCGCATGAAGAGGCAAGCGATACTAGTGCGATTCCTCCTGCTAACAATGAAAATATCTTTTTCATAAATTCTTCTTTTTAATCTGATTTAATAAAATGTAAATTAGAAGTTTGCACGAACAGAGAAACCGAATGTACGTGCACTGGCTGTTGAACCGCCTAATTGTGCCTGATAGATCCAGTTAGTACCGTCTGTCGCTTCCGAATCGAACAATTTTAATGTACGATATACATAGAATGGGTTGCGTACGAAAGCAGAGACTGTCAGGTTATTGCAAGCGAACTTCTTGGTCAAGTCTTTCGGCAGTGTATAGCCCAAACTGATTTCACGACATTTGATGTAGCTGTTCTTTTGGATAGCATCTTGATAAGTTTTGGTTGCACTGGTACCCCAACCATATTGGGAGATGTATGCTTCCATCTGGGTTACAACGATGTCGTTCGGAGTACCGTCTTCTTTTACACCTGGTAAGATCAGACCGTTGTCCCAAACGTAATGGCCGTTAATCATTGTTTCGCCGCGTTTGTAGTTGCTTATTTCGCTCGGGTTAACCACATGGATGGCACTTTTGTTGTCCATATTTTCAGCGTCGCTGTAATAGAACAAACCTCCTGTTGTATGGTCGCGAACCCCAACGGCGTCGGTAATATTACCTGCACACATCATGTATTGCCAAGGAGTGTTCAGTACATCGCCACCGAAACGGAAATCGAAAGCCATATCCAAAGTAAAGTTCTTATAGCTTAAGCTTGTACCGAAACCTCCGGTAACTTTCGGCATGGCGTTACCTACTTTGTGGCGTTCAGATGTGTCTGTTATGTACAGACCGTTGCTGCCAACGATATAGTTACCGTTTTCGTCTGTTTTCCAAGTATAGGTGTACCAGTCACCCATAGATTCGCCTACGTGTGATTCAAGAACAGCGGCTCCACCATCAACATCTGAGTGATTTAATACATCCAGACCGTCAGCCAGTTTATTTACTGTATTTTTGTTCCAAGCAACATTGGCACGCAAATCCCACTTCCAGTCTTTGTTTTCAATTGGAGTACCGTAAACGCTAAATTCAACACCCTTGTTGCTCAACTCACCTACGTTCATCAACATGCTTTGGGCACCCATAGATGCGGCACTGGTTGTTTGAAGAATTTGGTCTTTAATAGTATTGCTATAGAAGTTGAATTCCATACCTAAGCGGTTTCCAAAGAATTTGTTTTCCAAACCGATTTCAAATTCATACTTGGTTTCCGGTTTGATACTTTCATTGCCGATTTTCTTGTCAATGTAATTATAGCTATAAGTAGATCCTCTCAGTAACGATTCTTGTTTGAATGCCAAAACGGCGCGGTAAAGTTCAGGGGCATTACCTACAATACCGTAAGAAGCACGTACTTTACCATAGTTCCACCAAGTTGGCATTTGATCTTTAAATAACTCGGTATAGAGTATACTGGCACTAGCAGAAGGATACCAGAATGAGTTATTGCCTTTCTTCAAAGTAGAAGTCTTTTCCTGACGGATAGAACCTTCTAAGAATCCCCAGTCGTTGTAGCCGTAGCTGGCAGTCAGAAAAGCTCCTGTTTTAAGTAAATCTTCTCTGCTCATACTTGCATTCTTTGTTCCGACAGAGGCGTTCAAGTGGAACCAGTTTTCTTGTGTCAGACCTTGGCTGGTGCTAACATCCGATTTGTAATAAGATTCCTGGCGAGCTGTCCAACCCAGGTTGGCTGTTACATTATGAAGCTCATTGAATGTTCTATCGAACATCAACATCACATCGCTATAAACAATCTGGTAGCGGCTGTTATTCAATCCATAAGAGTCGCTATACTGACCGTTGGTAGAGAATACATGTGCGTTGTCTGCACGGTTTTTGTTTTCAATTTTGTCAACAGTCAAGTCGGCAGCTACACGACCGTTCAATGTTAATCCGGGGATGATTTCCCAAGTCGGGTTGACTGCACCAATGAAACGCTGGTGTTCTTCCAGCTGCTCTTTACCCATGATGTTCCAGAAATATTCACTTATTAATGAGGTAGAACCCATTGGGGTGTAAAGGAACTGTTCATCTGGCGTCAATGTATCGCTTGTTCCGCCATTACCGACATAGGTGCTGTTTTGGTAACCGAGACTTGTCACTGTATGGTCGCGCATGTAAGCCACATCGGTAAAACCTCCGAACATACCACTGAAGTTATTGGTCAATCGGCTGATACGATACGGGCGGTTCTTGATAAACTGGTTCTGATATGTAGCCGTATAATTCAACTTGATGGTATTGGTTACATTGAATGTTCCGTTCAGGTTGAAATTATGCTTATGGTTGTTAGAGTTGAGCTGCATAGCCTTCACGTCGTTGTAGGTGTAGGAGAAACGTACGTTGTTTTTCTCGGAACTGTTGGTCAACGACAGGTTGTAAGTTTGGTTTACACCGGTACGGAAGATATCTGCCCATTGGTTGTGGTCAATCGGTGCGAATGCACGCTGTGTACCGTCAAAGTAAGTAACCATTTTGCTGGGATCGTATTTAGCACCCCACGAATAAAAAGTTTCACGGTTAGGTGTAACAATGGTATTGCCGTTGCGATCTACACGTGTTTGGCGGAAACCTGTTAAAGCTTCCATGCTGCTGTTTCCTAATTGCGAGTTGTCGTAACCCGGTCCATATTCCTTTTGTATTTCAGGCATATAAGCGACTTTGTCGAAACTTACGTTTGCACTGAAGTCAATCTGTGTACCAGAACCGGCTTTGGCTTTTTTGGTAGTAATCATCACAACACCGTTGGCTGCTTCCGATCCGTATAGGGCAGAAGCGGCAGCTCCTTTTAGGATAGAGATATTCTCAATATCTTCGGGGTTGATATCTACCATACCGTTGGAGTTGATACGTTGGTTACCCCAGTAGCCATCGTTGTTTGTATTACTGTTATGTACAGGAACACCGTCCATAATAATCAGCGGCTGAGTGTTACCTGTAATAGAAGAAAGACCACGAACGGAGATAGAAACAGCAGATGTACCGCCTCCAGGTGCCGCCTGAATACGTACACCGGTAGCCTTACCATAAAGTCCGGTTGCGATGTTTGAACCGCCAGTTCTGGTTAATTCTTCAGATGATACATTACTTACGGCATAACCTAATTTCTTGGCATCTTTCTTGATACCCAAAGCTGTTACGACTACTTCGTCCAGCTTCTGAGTGTCTTCTGCTAGTTTAATGTTTAATGAAGACTGGCCTGTGTAGGTGACTTCCTGAGTAGCATATCCGATAAAAGAAATCTGGATAATGTCTCCGTTTTTTACTCCTTCCAGGTTGAATTTACCATCCATATCGGTAATACTACCGTGGGTGGTTCCTTTGATCACTACTGACGCTCCGGCAACAGGTCCGAAATCATCTTCTACAACACCGTTTACTTTACCACTTTGTTGGGTAATAGCGGTTTCTTGCTTTTCTGGCGCTGAATTAGCATATACACTTGTAGGAAGTGTTATTGCTCCTGCGACAAGAATTAAGCTGACAGGTTTGAAGTGTTTCAACATAATTAATGAGTTTATTGATAATAATACTAGTGTTAGTGGAGTTACTTTAGATTTGACGTTTATTGATGTTTTTGATCTTAGTTCTAAAAGAACTATGTTGAAACAAGAATAAAAAGACTATAATTATCAATAGCATCGCCATGGTTAAGTAGAGTTAAAAAACTTTTTTTATAAGATTGTTTTTTCAAGTGTTCTATATGTTGCTTTTTGTTCTATTAATAAATATTGCTTAAATAATCTAGGGGGATATTACATAAAACCAACTAGTTTATGATTCTATTAAAATATACAATATGAGTGTAATCAAAGGGTGAAGTTTACGTTAAAGTATAGAGGGGCATTTATATATACCTTGTTATTGTAAATGTTAAAAATAAAGCATAATCCTTCTTTTGTTGACGTAAAATAACAGTATGTAATAAATTATTAATACATTTGTGCCGAATATTTAGTATGGAGTTCTTTTAGGACTATGATGTTTTTTTATGATTGTATATTCTCTTTTTATAAAAAATAACAAAATGGCTATGTCAGAATATGCTATTCTGTCATCCCGGATCTGATGCGGGATCTCGCTCTACACTAAGATGTATAAACACAGATATAAGGATTGATACCGAACGACTCAAAGAATAACGTCCATTTCTTCTTCCCGTTTATGTCGATAATCTTTTCACAAAGTTACACGTCCAGAAAGTATTGGTCTTTAACTTTAGCAGAATTAATACCTTTGATGATTATGTTTTTGCTTCTTAGTTTTGTCAGTTTAGATTGTGTCAAACTAAAATTTTTAAAAGGCGTATTATTCTGTTTAGGTAATGAAAATATCAAATAAACCAGGTGTCTATTTCCAATCACGCCTTTGTCTTTGTAGTATTTATATGTGTTCCGAACTTGGTTTATAGCCTTATTTGAATTTTTTACCGCATTTTTAAATTCGCAATATTTTAATTCCAGAAACATAATCCATGAAGAGTCTTTTGCTTGTGACGGAAAAACTACACACTCACATTGTGACAGGGACTTTCCTTCTACATCTGTGAAGCTCGATTTATCAAAAATTATGGTCCCAATATTTAATAATTGGTCATTCTGTAAAAAGAACGATTCGATATCAGCCGGTTTTTTTGTATGTATTTCAACCGACCTTTTAACAGATTCTTCCTTCGTTTGATGAGAATAATCGGATATATATATGCTTTGTTCGAAGTTCCTTATCTCATGTTCAGGAAACTCTTCTTTAATCTTCGTTGTTATCATCTCCGTAATAATTCAGCATCTTGTAAAAATCATCCATTACCTCTTTCATATTGCAGTCAAAATAATTGTCGCCTATCAAACCATCTTCTTGTTGAATCGTAGTATTTAATTCTCCATTTAGTCCTTTCAAATAACCATCTTTTATTTCCCACACGGATACTTGTTCCGGATTAATCCATGAATTATGGCAATCAATCTCGTTCCGTGTATCATCCGGTATTCGATCTTTTACTAAATATCCCATCATGCAATTATTTAATGCATATAGAATATAAGGACTATGGGTCGTAAGGGTCAGGCAATCATTTTCTCTTGTCGAAATTAATTTGACCAGTTCATAAAGCAAGTCTCTTTGCGCCAGAGGGAATAAATTCAATTCGGGTTCCTCGATATAAAGGTTTATCGATTGAGTTTTGAACGTATGGTTAATGACAGATTCGAATATTTTCTTCTTTTCTTGAGATTCAAACAGCCGTATTTCTTTTGCATCTGTTTTGACTATGATCTTATTGTCTTCTATTTCGACAACAGGATCTTTCTCACCCGTGTCGATGATGATGGATTTAGTTCCTCCTTCTGATGGAAAATCAAGGTTCTTCAGTTCGAAATATTCTTCGTAAATCTTTTGGATCACTTTACTTTTGGATTGCTCGTCTACAACACTGCTTTGCTTGTCTATCTCCTTCAAATGAGTAATCAGATAGTGGGTTAATACCAGCAATGGGATCAAAGACTGTAATCCGCTGGAAGTATTTGTCAGATCCAACGACTTGGCATCATTAACAGTTACGATGTCCCTGCCTGTCGTATCGTCGAAATAATACTTCATATTCAAATTTATGACATTGAGAGGATTTTCTTTCCGGTAGTTCTTGCGGGAATCATCCCAATCTATCATGAAATTAAGGATATTCGTATTCTTGAAACGAACCTCAAACCAGTTGTTTATGACCGAAACGATATTTCTTTCTCCCGGAATATAAGCTATCTTCGAACGGTGATATCCACACCTGTTTTTCCATGTAATTCGGGGAGCCTCTTTAAAGTCATAAGTCAGCACGAGCGTGTCTGTTTCGTATTGGATATAACTCTCTTCCGATGTATATCCGATTAGTTTATGAAATTCGATTAATCGCTCGTTGAAAAAGGAGGAAGACAAAAAAGGATCAATAGTATGGGATAAACAGCATTTTTTCTCCATCCACATGCAAAAAGAAGTTATTTTACAAATAGTGCTCTTGCCGGAGCTTTGGGGACCCATGATCATGTTCACTTTCTTCAACTCCATTGAAGCTTCTTTTATGGCTCCTATATTTTTTATTGTTAGATTTTTCATTTATCCCAGGCTTTAATTCTTTATTTGCAAAGATATATGTATTTTCGCATAAAACTTAGTCATTAGATGACAAAATCAGTCAACGAATGCTGCTAATCTTTATATGTTTTCCGGATTATCACCTCGATAATGATAGAATATCATAGGGATGACATTTCCTAAAAGCTATAGGTTTCGGGGATAAAATAATAGACTTTAGACGTTGGAAACTATTATCTTTGAGGTTAAAGATATTGTCTTGGGCGTCAAATGAAGATGTCGCCTTGTTGGATTCTTACCTTTTTTTGTAAAGTCTAATAGCCTTCTTTATCGACATCAACCCGAACTCTTCCGCTTTCAACTCTTCCTTTTTCACGATAACGATTTCGGCTGCATCGTCTTCTGCGTGGACACCTGTGAAATCCTTTACATGGCATTCAAAGAACATATCTACCGTGTGCACTTCGAAACCGCAATACATATATAAATTAGGAATGGAAAAAAGATAACGGCATTCGGTAATATCCAGTCCCGTTTCTTCTTTTACTTCGCGGTGTGCCGCATCTTCTGCTGATTCGAACATATCGACGAATCCGCCCGGCAGGTCGAGCGTCCCTTTGGCTGGTTCTTTAGCCCGGCGCACCAGTAGAATCTCTCCGGCGGTATTTCGGATGAAACAGGCTACTGCCGAAGAAGGATTGAAATAGTATACGAAACCGCACGTTGTACACTGTTTCGCTTTTTCATTACGTTCGATGAAAGTGTTGGCTCCACATTTGGGGCAATAGATAAATTGATGCAAAGGATGGTTCATGTCTCTGATAATTAAGTGATATATAAAAAAGAAGGGCGACCTCAGGCCGCCCTTGATCCGGGGCAGAACCCCAGTGAATACGATTACTCTTTCACTTCCCAACCCAAAGCGCTGGCTCCCAATACGGCAGCATCGCTTTCTTTCAATTGAGAGAAAAGAAGTTTTGTTTTACCTTCGTAAACCTTCAGCATGTTCTTGTCCATAGAACGTTTGATCGGATTCATGATCAGATCGCCTGCCTTGGTAAGACCACCGAACAGGATAATGGCTTCCGGGCTTGAGAATGCAACGGCATCAGCAAAAGCTTCACCCAGGATATTTCCTGTAAATTCGAAGATTTCAAGTGCCAGTTTATCATTCTTCATGGCTGCATCGAATACATCTTTTGAAGTGATTTCATCCGGATCCAGATCGCGCAACAGACTTTCGTCTTTGCGGATTTCGAGGTATTCACGGGCTGTACGTGCTACACCGGTAGCGGATGCATATGTTTCAAGGCATCCCTGACGACCGCAACCGCAAGGACGGCCATTGTTACGACGCATAATCACGTGTCCCAACTCACCGGCAAAACCGTCATGTCCGTAAACCAGATTACCTCCGATAACGATACCGCTACCTACACCTGTTCCCAAAGTGATAACGATAAAGTCTTTCATACCACGTGCTGCTCCGTAAGTCATTTCACCGATTGCAGCAGCATTGGCGTCGTTAGTCAATGCAACGGGAATACCGCCGATTTGTTCGCTGATCAACTGTGCCAAAGGTATTTTACCTTTCCATGGAAGGTTCGGGGCAAATTCGATACAACCGTTGAAGAAGTTGCCGTTAGGAGCTCCTACGCCGACACCTTTGATTTTGTCCGGACCTCCGGCCTGGTCGATTACTGATAAAAGACCTTGTCCCAGTTCCGCAACATATTCTTCTATATCAGTATATTTACCAGTTTTGATTGATCCACTGTACAAGATTGTTCCTCTTGCATCTACTACGCCGAAAACAGTATTGGTACCACCTATATCAATACCTACTACATAAGGCTTCTCCATGATTTTATATTTATGATTAATAATGAGTCTTTCTGGATAGCAAATATAAGAGGAATATGCTTAGCTGCAATGATTTTATTAAAAAAAATGCTGAATAGTATCAGTTTTCAAATGTGACAATAAATGTAACTTTACTTAATAACCGGATCAAAATACGTCATTTTCAACTTTTTTCTTTCCGGTGACAACCGTTCTTTAGGTGTTTTTTTTATATTTGGTAGATTCTTAACCCATTAATGAATAACACTATGCCACAGGTTTCAGACATACGGCTTATGGTCCGGGCGGAACAACCTGTTTTATCGACCCGTACGAAAGTCAGTTACAAGGATTTAGAGTGGACGTTTGCCCGAAAACGTCAGGATGCACTGGCCCTTCTCCGGAAAACAGGGGAATATATGACGGATGTGCCTTTTATCATTTACTACGATTATCTGAATATGGATATATATGACCTGGATGTGGAAATTTGTTTCCCTGTGTCCTGCCTGATGGAAGGAGACGAAAACGTCCGGTCACGCGTAATACCGCAATCCAAAGTCGTGCATTGTTTATTTAAAGGCGATTACGAAGAAATTAATTATTTATATGGCGAGATGACTTTCTGGATGATGCAGAAAGGATACGAGCCGGAAGGTACGGCCTATGAATTTTATTACCGGCGGAAAGAGGAACCTTTCGATGACGGGTTAACCAAAATTGTATTGCCGGTGAAGAGCTGATACAATTTTGGTTAAGGTATTACCTTTTTTATTTAGCCGGTAGTATTTCGATCCAGTAATCGTCCGGGTCGTTAATGAAATACAATCCCATGGCGGTATTTTCGTAACATACGCAATCCATTTCCTTATGGAATTTGCGTACTTCATCGTAATCGCCGGCTGCACGGAAACAGAGATGGCTTTCGTTATCTCCCAGTTCGTACGGCTCGTTACGGTCTTTCAGCCAGGTCAGTTCCAGCAGGAAGCCTGTCTGGTCGTCTGTCAGGTAAACGAGAACGAAAGAGCCGTCGGCTGCTTCCTTGCGGTGATGTTCCTTCAGACCCAGCGCTTTGTTATAGAAAGCAATGCTTCTTTCGAGGTCGAGGACGTTGATGTTGAAATGATCAAATCTACTTTTGATTTCCATACTTGTTTTCTTTATAAATTAAAAATCAGTGCTTTCTCCGGGATAGGACAACAGGATATAACGGCATCCCTTCGATTCGGCATAAGGGCCGAATGCTACTACTTCGGCGGGACGCTCCCAAAAGTGCATAGGGACTAAAACGTCAGTCTTTATCCGGTCGACAAACTGTTCCGCTCCCCGCATAAAATCAGTTCCGATACGCGGATCGACCGGAAACATGGCGAGATGCAGATGTCCGGTTGCCTGAGCCAGTATATCCAGTTCCCGCAAATAATCGCCTTCGGCTTTAGCCACTTCCTGTGGTGTCGATTCGTCTTTCCAGTGCCAGTTATTCAGGTCGCCGGCATGAAACAGCAGTTTGCCTTCCGCTTCTATCAGGAAAGAAATGCCTACATCAGTCGAACCGAATGCCCGGATACGGATATTTTCATCTTCAAAAACGTCCCCTTTCTTAAGGTAAACAGCATCTTCGGCTGTCGCCCGGTGGCGTTTCAGAATATCTTTGGAGAAAATATATTTGATATCCGACTTAATCTCTTTCCATTTCAGGACGTCCGGGTTGAAATGATCCGGATGGAAATGGGAGGATAATATATATAATGTACCCGCGCGTCGGAGCAGTTCATCGTGGACAAATCCCGTATCCGGTGTTTTCCCCGTATCTTTAAAATAATCGATCAGGATAGTATATCCTTCTGTTTCGATCGCAAAGCCACTGTGATAAATATATGTAAGTCTCATACTGTATTCTTTTATTTTCATGTAAATAAAACATGATACGGTGTGATTAAGTTGTTTTTGGCGATACAAATATACAAAAGGATGAATGAAACAGATAATAGTTACCGTACGAATGTAAATAATATAGGATACTGGTTTTGGTTTTCTGCCGAACAAACTGATTGTCGATAGCTGTCAGTAATGTTGTTGATAGCTATCGGTAATTTTGTTAATAACTATAAGTAATATTGCTGATAGCTGTCGACAATAACTTACATAACTGTATAAAATTGATAACATATTGTGGGTTAGTCTTGTAGGTAGTGTAAGTATAGTTTGCAAATGTAATATTGTTTTTGGTTATTCCCTGCTATTTTATTTGATGAATTTATAAATAAAATGAATGGGGCAATGCAGTATATTTCGTAGTTGTCGATTTATTTAGTAAGCATTCCTTGATTATTTGTGTTTATCTGATAACAAAACGATAGTTAATATCTTGTAAAAATTAGTACCTTGTGATACAAGGTATCTTATATAAATATATATTTGTTGCGTCAGAGGGTAAAAAAGTTTCTTAAATGTGTAACATTTTTTACAAAGTGTACGTCTAATAAAGAAAAGTAATGACAAATATGATGATTCAGCTGAAAGGAATTAACAAAACGTATTTCAATGGTGCTCCGCTGCATGTCTTGAAAGGCATAGACCTGGAGATCGAAAAAGGTGAGATGGTTTCCATTATGGGGGCATCCGGTTCGGGGAAATCGACGCTATTGAACATACTAGGAATTTTGGATACTTACGATACTGGTACCTATCATTTAAACGGACAATTGATTCAGAACCTCAGCGAAAGCCGTGCAGCTGAACTTCGTAACCAGATGATCGGTTTCATTTTCCAGTCATTTAATCTGATCTCTTTCAAGAATGCGGTGGAGAATGTCGCCTTGCCACTCTATTATCAGGGTATAAACCGTAAGAAACGAAATGCGATGGCAATGGAATATCTGGATATGGTCGGACTGAAAGACTGGGCGGAACATATGCCTAACGAAATGTCGGGTGGACAGAAACAACGTGTAGCCATTGCCCGTGCCCTGATTGCTAAACCGCAGGTGATTCTGGCTGATGAGCCGACCGGTGCACTCGACAGTAAAACGACGGTCGAAGTAATGGAACTTCTGCGTAATGTAAATAAAGAAGGTATGACTATGATTATCGTGACTCACGAGCAATCCGTAGCCAATGTGACCGAAAAGATTATCCGTGTAAAGGATGGTTTGATAGAAAACATCGAAAAAGGAGAAGGATATGTTCGACTTTGATAATTTCCGGGAAATATGGAGTACGATTCAAAAGAATAAGCTCCGTACGTTCCTTACCGGCTTTTCCGTAGCATGGGGGATCTTCATGCTGATCGTTTTGCTGGGAGCTGGCAACGGACTGAAGAATGGTATCATGCACAACTTTGACCGTTGGGCGGGGAACCGTGTGGAGACATGGCCTCGTTATGCCAGCAAACCCTATAAAGGGATGCAGACCAACCGACGGATCGAATATAAAGATGATGACTTGGTGGCCTTGAGACAGCAGAATCCCGAAGTGAACCTGGTATCAGGTGTCCTTTACCAAAGCGATACGCTTTCGTATAAAGAAGAATATAACTCTTATTCTTTACAGGGGGTACATCCGGATAAAGCTATCATCGACAAGATTAAAATGACGGTTGGTAACGGACGTTTTATTAATGAAGTAGATATACTTCAGAAAAGAAAAGTGATAGTTATAAGTCCCCGTATAAAAGAAGTGCTTTTCCGTTCGGAGGATCCGTTAGGAAAATATGTGAATGCTGGCGATGTTCCTTATCAGGTGGTTGGAGTTTATACGGATGAGGACAACAATAATAATGCTCCGGCTTATATTCCTTTCTCTACGGCACAGCAACTTTACCGCTCCGGTTATGGGTTGGATAATATTATTTTCTCCCTGGATGGTATTAATACCAAAGAGGAATACGAAGCATTTGAGAAACGTTTCCGTCAGCAGATGGGGAAACGGCATATGTTTGATCCGGAAGATCTGCGGGCAATCGGTATGTGGAGCACGATTGAAGATTTTGCCATGTTTAACGGGATGTTGAATGGTATAGCTCTGTTTATCTGGATAATTGGTATCGGAACTTTGGCCGCAGGTATTGTGGGAGTCAGTAATATCATGTTGATTACTGTTCGGGAACGAACCCGCGAGTTTGGTATCCGTAAAGCGATTGGAGCAACTCCTTTTTCCATACTGAAACTGATCATCGTAGAGTCTATCCTGATAACGGCCGTCTTCGGTTATGTCGGCATGATTGCCGGAGTTGGACTGACAGAAGGCATTAACTTCATTATGGAAAATGCCAAGATGGGACAAGCCTCTTCCAGCGATGATATGAGTACCTTTTTGAATCCTACGGTCGACCTGACCGTAGCTTTGATGTCAACGTTGCTTATTGTTGCTGCAGGAGTGCTGGCCGGTTATTTTCCGGCTCGTAAAGCAGTGAAAATTACGGATATCGAAGCCATGAGAAACGAATAAATACAGATAGATATGTTCGATATAGACCGTTGGGTAGAGATATGGGTGACTATCACCCGCAACAAGACCAGAAGCCTCTTGACCGGGTTCGGGGTGTTTTGGGGAATCCTGATGCTTGTTATCCTGTTAGGGTCGGGTACCGGCTTCAAGAACGGAGTATGGAAGAATGTGAATGGTTTCGCTACTAATTCAGCTTTTTTCTTTTCCGAACGTACCGGCGAGCCTTATAAAGGCTACAAGAAAGGACGTTACTGGCAGATGCGTAACCGTGACCTGGAAACAATCCGTAACCGTGTGAAAGGTGTGCGTTATTTGTCGCCGATGGCTATGTCATGGGGCGGACAAAATAATGTGGTGAGAGGACAGAAAGCCGGTACTTATAATGTGCGCGGTGTACATTCCGAATATTTTAATATAGAAACGCAGCACGTACTGGAAGGGCGTTTACTGAATGAGGTAGACGTAAAAGAAAAACGTAAGGTTTGCCTGATCGGTAGTATTGTGCGCGAAGTGTTGTTCACTCCCGGTGAAGATCCGATCGGAGAGTATATCCGTGTAAATGGCATTTACTATCAGGTCGTGGGCGTTGTGAAACCTAAGCCACGTGTACAGATCGGAGGACGTACGGAGGAAAGTATCATGTTGCCTTTTACTACCTTACAGCAGGTGGCCAACCAAGGGGATAAGTTCTGGTTCCTGTGTGCAACCGCCGATGACGGTTATTCATGCGACAGGATGGTGGAAGATATAACGGATGTTTTGAAATCACAAAATGAAATATCGCCTACCGACCCGCAAGCCGTCAGCAGTTTTACGATTGCCAAGCAATTCGATAGTTTTGAAACACTATTTACCGGGATCAATATTCTGGTATGGTTGGTTGGAATGGGTACTTTGCTGGCTGGGATCATTGGGGTCAGTAACATTATGATGGTGACGGTAAAAGAACGTACCCGCGAGATTGGTGTACGCCGTGCAATCGGGGCTAAGCCGTTCGATATTATATCCCAGATCATGAGTGAGAGTTTGTTGCTTACGGCTTTGGCCGGACTGATGGGGTTAAGTTGCGGAGTTTTTCTGTTGGATGTAGCTAATAATTTATTGGCAAGCAGCGGATCGGCAGATTCTCAGGGCACTTTCTTCAGTAATCCGGAAATACATATCGGAGCCGCCGTAGCCGCAACCGTTGTTTTACTTATCAGCGGACTTATGGCTGGATTGATTCCGGCCTGGCGAGCCATGCAGATTAAGGCTATTGATGCTATCAGAGAAGAATAAGGGGAATTGAATATTATAAATTGGAAATTGAAAATTAAGATAGTTATGAAGAATCGTATCGTTAAGAAAATCCTGCGAATCATCTTTTTAGTATTGGTGGGAGCCGCCGTGGTCGGCACTTTCTACTTCTTGTGGAAAAAAGCACAACCTGTCATCACCATGTATGAAGTGGTAACTCCCAAACGCGACTCGGTAGAGACAAAGACTGTGGCGACAGGAAAGGTAGAACCGCGTGATGAGGTACTTATCAAACCGCAGATGTCCGGTATCATCTCCGAATTGCTGAAGGAAGCCGGTCAGATGGTGAAGGAAGGCGAGATCATTGCAAAGATTAAGGTAATCCCTGAAATGGTTCAGCTGAACAGTGCTGAATCGCGTGTCCGTGTGGCGAAGATCAGTCTGGAGCAGATAGAAGCTACCTACAAACGGGATGAAGATCTGCACAAGCAAGGAGTCATATCTAAAGAGGACTATGAAACCTCACTGGCTAATTATAAGAAAGCACAGGAAGAAGCAGAAAATGCACAGGATGCATTGGAGATTATCCGTGAAGGTATTTCACGTAAATCGGCATCGTCTAGTACGACACAGGTTCGTTCTACCATTACCGGTATGATTCTGGATGTTCCTATTAAAGTCGGAAACTCGGTGATCCAGTCGAATACATTCAATGACGGTACGACAATTGCTTCCGTAGCCGATATGAACAATATGATCTTCAGGGGAAAAGTGGATGAAACAGAAGTAGGACGTATCCATGAAGGCATGCCTATCAAACTGACAGTCGGTGCTTTGGATAGCCGTACGTTTGATGCCACCCTGGAATATGTAGCTCCGAAAGGAGTGGAAGAAAACGGTGCCGTCCTGTTCGAGATCAAAGCGGCCGTTCAGATGCCGGAAGATGCCTTTATCCGTGCCGGTTACAGTGCCAATGCCGAGATCGTGCTGAAACGTGCGACCGATGTCCTGACCGTTCCTGAAAGTTGTGTTGAATTCAGCGGAGACTCTACTTTCGTACAGATTGTAAAACAGGAAAAGCCGGAACAATTATTTGAGAAACGTGCTGTTACGGTCGGTTTGTCTGACGGTATCAAGATCGAAGTGAAAGAAGGTTTGTCTGAAGGTGACAAGATTCGTGGTGGTATTGTAGCTGCTAATAAGTAATAGAAATAAAAACGAATAAGCGATGAAACAAATCATATCATCCGTAGCGCTGGCCTCATTCCTTTTCTGTCTGCCCGCCGGGGCACAGGAAGCGGCAAAGCAATGGTCGTTGGAGGAATGTATCCGGTACGCTATCGAGAACAATATAGATCTGAAACAAAAGGAATTGGAACAGAAAAGCCGCGAAGTGGACTTACACACCAGTAAATATAGTTGGTTGCCCAGTGTGAATGCCAGTGTGGGGGAAAACTTTGGTTTCGGCCGCTCCGAATCGAAAGATGGTTTGATCGTAGACCGTAACTCGGCCAATACGACAGCCGGTATTCAATTGAGCATGCCTATCTTCGACGGTTTGAAAATACCGAACGATATTGCTGCCCGCAAGCTGGACCTGAAAGCATCTATCGAGACTTTGAATAAGGCAAAGGAGGACTTGTCTATTAATGTGGCTTCTTACTATCTGCAAGTTCTTTATAATAAGGAAATGTTGAAGATTGCCCAATTGCAGGTAGACCTGAGCTCTGAGCAGGTGACAAAAACCGAGGCACTCTATAATGCCGGTAAAATCCCTGTTTCCCAGTTATACGATATGAAAGCCCAATTGGCAAAAGATGAAGTCACATTGACAGAATCGCAGAACAATGTGAAACTGGCTTTACTGGATCTGGCACAAAGTCTGGAACTGGAACGTGCCGGTGAAAACTTCGATGTGCTGGAACCGGAAAACGGTGATGCCATTGAACGTTACATGAGCAGTATCATTCCTCCTGACCAGGTCTATGATCATGCCGTGACATTCAAACCGCAGATCAAGGAACAGCAGTATCTGCTGGAGAGCCAGAAGAAAGCGCTCCGTATAGCCCAGGCGGGATATTATCCGAAACTGAATTTAAGTGCCGGTTACAGTACCGGTTACTATCATAACTTCGGTGACGGCGATTATAATAACGCTCCGTTCAGTGATCAGTTGAAGAATAACGGACAGAAATCAATCGGTTTAAGTCTGAGTATTCCGATCTTCAACCGTTTCCAGGTACGTAACAGCGTCCGTACCGCCCGTCTCTCCATAACTAACCGTGAGTTAATGATGGAGAACAGCAAAAAATCACTTTATAAGGAGATCCAACAGGCTTATTATACTGCGACGGCAGCACAGGAGAAATACATCTCTTCCGATAAATCAGTCGATGCAAGCAAGGTCGCTTTCTCATATGCTGAAGAACGGTATGGTGCAGGAAAAAGTACAGTATTTGAGTATAGCGAAGCAAAGACGAAGTATGCGCAGAGTCTGGCTGAACAGACACAGGCAAAGTACAACTTTATCTTCCGTACCAAGATCCTTGATTTCTATAATGGAACACCAATCACTTTATAGTAATATCGACAATAAGATTAAATCCTATTTTTTAACATAATTGATTAGACACACCAAGGAGGAAGGAAGTTTCCGTGAGGAAACTTCCTTCCGTTTTTGTAAATACACATCAAAGTGAGTGAATAAATATTATATTTGTCGCAGAAAAGGGATATGAAACCTCTAAAAATACATAGTTCATGAAGAACTATGTCCCTTTTCAATTTTTAATATCTATAAGAATCAATACGTTCGCGTTTTGCGAAAAAATTAAAACATTATCATTCATATTACATTCCTCCCTGATTATTAAAGAAATCGAACAATAACTATTCCATAGTTCTTCATGAACTAATATAGATGAAAAAGCGACAAGGAGATGTATTATGAATATAAGCCGTATAAATGAAGATATAATAGAACAAATCAGAAAAGGTTCGGAAAAGGCTTTTTCTGATTTGTTCAGTACTTATTATAGCTACTTGAATGCCGTTGCTTTATGTTACCTGGTCGATAAAGAGGCAGGTGCAGAAATTGTAAATGATGTTTTTATTAATATCTGGAATAGGCGGGATACCTTATCGTATCCGATTCATTATTATTTAGTACGTTCTGTTCAGAACGGGTGTCTCAATTACATTCGGGCACAAAGGAGTCAGCAAAATGTTTTGGATGAACACAAAGAACAAATGTTGGCTTTTCAGGAAAATTATATCCAATCGACTCCGGTTCCATTACAATATGTAGAAATGCGCCAGACGGAAGAAGAGATACGTTTAGCGGTAAATCAATTACCTTCAAAGTGCAGGATTGTTTTTGAAGAGTATTTCTATGCCGGCAAAACTGTGGATGTAATTGCCGATAATATGGGTTTGACTGTTAGTACAGTACGAGTTCAGTTGAAGAATGCGACTGATCGTTTGAAGCAAACTCTTAAACATCTGCTTCTTTTCTTTATCTGTTGAAATCTGTTTACTCCAGCCTTTTTTATTCCTCTTCCCGGAAAAGGATCTTTCATCACTATTGTAGAGTATCGAATTAAATAATATATTTGCATGTATAGTTGATCGGTTAAGTTGTTCAAATTAAAAACAGATGGGAAAATCTCTTAAAGATATTGCAGAAGCTCTTAAGGTCTCAAAAACAACAGTTTCATGGGTGTTGTCAGGGCGTGGTGATGAACAAAAGATAAGTTCGGCTACTCAGAAAAAAATAATAGATTATGCTAAACAGGTAAAATATAGACCAAATTATCTTGCTAAAAGTCTTAGTTCGGGTAAAACGAAAACAATTGGATTGGTTGTTCCCTTCATAGGAGATACTTTTTATGCCCAAGTAGCTATGGAGGTTGAACTCGTGGCAGAACAACTGGGATATACCGTTACTTTTTGCAGTTCCGAATCTAATCCGGTAAGAGAAAATAATATAATCCAAATGTTACGATCGAAGAATATTGATGGATTAATCATTGCTCCTACTAACTATGCCAAAGGTGAATTGGAGAATTTAATACAAGAAAAATATCCGTTTGTTTTAATTGACCGTTTTTTTCCGGAATTGAATACTAATTATATTATTATAGACAATATCGGGTGTAGTTATAATCTGGTTAATAAACTGATAAATGAAGGCCGTAAAAAAATAGCCATTATAACTACGGCATCGGCTCTTTTTACCATGAGTTTAAGATATGAAGGATATAAGACCGCTTTGATCGAACATGATTGTTTTATTTCTCCTCACTTATATGGAGAGGTGTCACGCAATGAGTATGAGTTAGATATCATTCGTGTATTGGATACTATTTTTGATGCGGTCCCGGATGTCGATGGATTCTATTTTACTACGCATTATTTAGGAATGGAAGGACTACGCTATTTTTATAAACGGAATATAGATGTCAGTAAAATAGGTTTGGCTTGCTTGCATAGTACTCCGAGTTTTGAACTTTTGGCTCCTAATATGCATATAGCGTATCTTCCTATAAAAGAGATTGGTCGTGAGTCTGTACGTGTATTAATAGAGAAATTAGAAACTACCGATAATGAAGACGAAAAGGTAAAACTGGTTTTGCCTGTATGTGATTAAAAACATATCGATCGTAAGATAGTATAAGAAAATCGGAATAAATGTCATTGTTTATCTCTGATAAGACACATATGTTTGCAAAATAATATTTTTTTCTTAGTTTACTTAACCGGTAAAGTTGATTAAGAGAGAAACATAATACCATGAAATATGAGAAGGCAATTTATTCTTTCAGTATGGATTTTCATACTATCATTAAGCTCGTTAAAAGCTCAGATTGCGGCTATAGATGTAGACAAAGGAGCCGAAAAGGTTGAAGTTGAAGACATAATCATTGTTTTCAAAATGCATTTCGACATTGGTTATACGGACTGGGCAGAATCTATTCTACAGAAATACACAACCTCTATGATGGATGAAACATTACGTTCAGTAGAGGAAACGGGTAAATTACCTAAAGAAGACCAATTTGTTTGGACTCTTCCTGGCTGGCCGATGAAATATATTATGGAAAATACCTCTGAGGCTTATAAATCCGGAATAGAAAAAGCATTAAAGGATGGACGTTTCAAAGTGCATGCACTTCCATTCACATTTGAGACTGAATCGAGTGATCTTGAAACATTGGTGCGTGGTATGTCCTATTCTTCGCAGATAAATAGAAAATATGACCAACCGTTGGTACGTGGAGCTAAACTTACCGATGTCCCTAGCCATTCCTGGATACTTCCTACATTATTGACACAGGCTGGTGTGAAGATTTTGCATATTGGTTGTAATCCCGGGTCCGTATCACCGGATATACCAACCCTGTTTTGGTGGGAGGGACCGGATGGTTCGAGGTTACTCACTTTTAACTGGGCGGAATATTACGGTTCCGGTGTACTTCCTCCGGCAACCTGGAAATATAAGACATGGTTAGCAATGATACATACGCATGAAAATACGGGTGCTCCGACACCGGAAGATGTTGCTGCTGTATTGAAAGAAGCTCGTGAAAAAGCACCTAATGCCCGGATACGTATCGGTCAGCTGGAAGATTTTTATGATGCCTTGATGAAAGAAAACCCATCATTGCCTGTAGTAAAGGGGGATATGCCGGATACCTGGATTCATGGATATATGTCGATGCCTAAAGAAGTAAAAATCAATAAGGCTATGCAGCGTGTCATTTATAATACGGAAACGTTGAATTCCTTACTCAAACAGTGGGACATAACTCCCGAACCGGTTGAACCTTATGTTGAAAAGGCTATTGAACAATCTTTATTGTTTGATGAACATACTTTTGGGCTGGCAATGAGTCATGGACACCAGGATTTTTGGAAATATGGGGACGATTTTACAGTCAGCAGGGCGCAAGGGCTGTATGATTTTATAGAAACATCCTGGAATGAAAAAGGCAGTAGGGCACACCGCGCTGAACAATATATTATTCCTTCTTTACGAAAGGATTTGAAGAAACTGGCTCAGAATGTAGCTGTTAAAGGACGTAAAGTTGTTGTCTATAACCCGCTTCCCTGGAAACGTTCGGGTTTGGTCAGTTTCCATATGGGAGTTTATAAAAAAAATTACCAGGTTTATGGTTTGAAAGATGAATTGACAGGTAAGATTCTGCCGGTATATAACGACTACAATCACCTGTCTTTTCATGCGGAAGATATTTCATCCCTGGGGTATAAGACTTATACGTTGGTAACATCTCCTATATCTGAGGATTCCCGAAGTTCCCGTATTGATGAAGTAAAAGCTGTGTTGGAAAACAACTATTTCAAAATAGAAATAAATAAGGAAAACGGTGCATTACTTTCTGTTTGGGATAAGCAACAACAGAAAGAAATGGTCGATGGGAAGAATGAATATGGATTCGGAGAGTATATCCACGAGAAATTTGGTCAAGAGGAAATCAACCGTTATAATGCGAATTATGTGAAGCCCGGACATCATGGCTGGGCTGATCAGGAGATGGGGCGGCCGGAAAATCCAGATCTGAAATATGAAATGATAAAGGGCAGATTAAATAAAATCAAATATTTGCAGACCTCTCATTCAGTTAGTGCTACCGCATTCTGTCAGACAAGTGCTGGTGATGGCTATACATTAACCTATACGTTAGAAGATAACTCCCCTTATCTGGAAATTTGTTGGGGGATACGGAATAAACCGGCTGAATCCCAACCGGAAGGTGGTTGGCTTGCTTTTCCGTTTAATCTGTCGAATCCTTCATTCCGGTTGGGAAGAACCGGCGGTGTTGTTAATCCGGCCACTGATTTTGTAAAGAACACCAACCATGATTATTTCTTCCTGAATACCGGTATGGCTATTATTGATAATCAAGGGAAGGGGTTTGGCTTAAATACACCGAATGCCCCGGCTGTCAGTCTGGACCGTCCCGGTCTGTTCCGTTTCTCCGGAGAGTTTATACCACAACGGCCTAATGTTTTTGTCAATCTGTTTAATAATCAGTGGGGTACTAATTTTACAGAATGGATAGAAGGAGGTTTTTCCGCCAAAGTATATCTGTGGTCGATCGATAAATACAGTAATGAGACTTCTCTGATTACACCGACAGAAGAAACGCGTGTTCCTCTGATGGCAACGTATACAGAGGATGATGGAGGTGAACTTCCGTTCTTTTCTGAAGGGATTACATTGTCCAAAAAAGGAATTTTAGTTACTGCTTTCGGACCGAATACAGATGGTGAGGGAGACTTGTTGAGACTTTGGGAACAAGCTGGTAAAAAAGGCAAATGTACTGTTACATTATCCGGAAAATCATATCGGTCTGCTCAATTCTGTAATCTGCGCGGTGAACCGTTGGGAGATTCGTTTCCAATAAAGAATAATGAACTGTCCGTCGAGATGCATGCCTATCAGCCTGTATCGATCATATTAAAAAGGTAATAAGGAATGTAATTAAATTAAGAAAATATGAATACGTTTGAGCCTGACTACAGAAATATTCTAAAGGTATTGTATAATCAGAAACCTGATTATTTGCCTTTGTATGAGCATAATATCGATGCCCCTTTTGTTTCTAAATGTATAGGGGAGGAATTGTCGTTAAATGGCCGTAAAAGCTGCTCTGATTTGGATGAGTATTTTAGTAAATATATTTCTTTCTGGAAAGAAAATACCTATGATGCATTCAGTTATGAAGCTGCGATTTGCGAAATCCTTCCCGGTCATGGGGCCATATTAGGGGGGATGCTCGGTCCTATTCAAACCCGCGAAGATTTTGACAGATATCCGTTTGACGATATTCCCCGTATTTTCTGGGAAACATACAGGCCTCGGTTGGAGTCTATCCGGAGAGTGATGCCTGCCGGGATGAAAGCCTATGGTGGTTGCGGATACGGCATTTTTGAAACAGCTCAGGATCTGGTGGGTTATGAAAGCCTTTGTGTCATGCAGTATCTCGACCCGGAACTTTTTGCCGACATCTTCCGGAAAATCGGTGAACTCTACGAAACATTGTGGACTAAGATGTTGGAGGAGTACGACGATCTTTTTGTCTTCTATCGCATGGGAGATGATTTGGGGCATCGTATGGCAACTATGCTCGAACCGGATACGATCCGTCAGTTTATTTTACCGCTGCATAAGAAAGTGATCGATATCGTACATAATAAGAATAAGAAGTTCTTACTGCATTGCTGTGGGAATATCAAAGAGATCATGCCTGATATTCTTCAGAACGGGATAGATGCCAAACATTCGAATGAAGACCAGATATGTCTTTTTGATGAATGGATCGATAACTATTCGGATAAAATCGGCCTGTTCGGAGGATTCGATATGAACTATCTGATCCTGAATTCGTATGACCAGGTCTTTAACAAGGTTTTGGAGGAAGGTACCCGGTTCCGTAAAAAAGCGAACGGATACGGTCTGGGATCCGGTAATTCAATACCTGATTACATGCAGATAGAGGGGTTCTATGCAATGGTAGATGCCGTAAAAGAGATAAGAAGAAGGGAACAATTGACTAAATAAATAGAATAGTATGGAAAACACATTAGAAAGAATAGCACTTTGTGTCGAAGTGGGTAAGATCAATGCAAAAACTCCTTATCCTCCGGCAATGAAAGGGGAAGACGGAGCAGATGAACTGACACAGAAGGCTTTGGAGCAGGGATATTCCCCCAATGATATTTTAACAAAGGGATTGATCGTTGGAATGAACAATATCGGTGTGAAGTTCAAAGAAAATAAAGTGTTTGTGCCTCAGGTTCTGATGAGTGCAAAAGCTATGAGCGGTGGCATGCAACATCTGAGAAGATATTTTAATGACGGTTCGGTCAAACGTAAAGGTAAATTGATTATCGGTACGGTAAAAGGAGATTTACATGATATTGGTAAGAATCTGGTATGTATGATGGTGGAAGGAAATGGTTATGAGATTATCGACTTGGGGGTAGATGTTACCGAAGAAAAGTTTGTGGACGCTGTCAGAGAAAATCCGGATGCTTTTGTCGGAATGTCTGCTTTGTTGACAACCACAATGGTCAATATGGAGTCGATCAATACAGCTATAAAGGCAGAATTTCCTCAAGTGAAAACATTTATAGGCGGAGCACCTGTGAGCAGCGATTTTGCTCAGAAAATAGGTGCAGACTATTATACAGAAGAGCCTCAGCGGTTAGTAGAGATTTTAAACCAGTTAACATCTAATTGATATGACATCAAGAGAACGTTTTTTGACAGCATTATCGGGTGGTGTACCCGACAGAATTCCTATTATGGAACATCTTTTCAGTTTGAAACTTATGCAGGAGCTGTTGGGATATACAACGGTTTTGTATGATGGTAAAACACAGGCAAAGCTGGCTGCCAAGCTGGGTATTGATGGCATCTGGACGCCGATAAACGGTTTTTGTGGTATCGAAGAAACCCCTCATGAACCGAATGAGATATACAAAGATGAATGGGGCGTTACCTATCAGAAAAACGGCTGGCCGATCATCGCACAAATCGATACGCCTGTAAAATGCCGTGAAGATTGGGAAGCGTATACTTTGCCTCCGGTCGATACGCCTTATCGTCTCAAAATTTTCAAAGATGTGAAGGCTGCTAATACGGAAGACCTGGCAGTCGTGTTGGGAACTTTGGGACCATTCACCATGCTATCCTGGTATATCATGGATTTCGAGACATTGGCTATTACCATGTATACGGATCCGGAAATGGTACATGAAATAAATGAAGCAGTGTTGGAATGGACGTTGGGGGTTATCCGTTTGGCTATAAAGGAAGGGGGAGTCGATTGTGTACAAATATCTGATGACTGGGGTGGTACGAATGCTTTGTTGATTTCTCCGGATGACTTCCGTACTTTCTTCATCCCTTATTTCAGGCGTTTGGTTGCCGGTATCAAAGAATTGGGAGTGCCGGTTATTATGCACAACGACGGGAGAATCTGGGATATCCTCGACGATCTGGTAGATTGCGGTATCGATGGACTTCATCCGGTGGAAAGAGCTGCCGGGATGGATTTGAAAAAAGTGAAAGAGAGATACAAAGGACGGTTGACGCCTATAGGTAATATCAATAACAAAGTAACGATGGCATCTTCCAATCCGGATGATGTTCGTAAAGAAGTTTTGGAATGTATCAGGGAGGCTGCTGCTGATGGAGGATATATAATTGCGACAGATCATAGTATTCACGATCTGATCCCTACGGAAAATGTGCGATGTCTGATAGATACAATCAATAAGTATGGAAAATATCCTATAGACTTGACTTTTTCCCGCTGATTTCAGGGGATAAAAGCCACTTTGGAACAGTCTTTCTAACAATGCCCATTCAAGCAACCTTATAATGCCCATTGTAAGGTTGCTTGAATGGGCATTGTTATGACCTTAGGATGAGCATTGTTAGAATGCGCCAATGGGGGTGGTTGTAGAAATTGTTTCTATTTCTTTTGTTAAAATCAAAAAAAGTTCGATTTTATCTAAATGTTTTTCGGTTGAGATGTGTATTTATTTTAAACAACCGGAAATTTAGCAGTATATGCAAGATAAAGATATATTATTTGAAGAACTAATGAGTAACTATATTTCAGGTTCCATAACGGACGAGGAGAAGGTTTCTTTGTTCGCTTTGGTAGAGGAGTCTGATTTATACAGAGAGCGGTACAACGAGATGGTAAAGTTGTACGCACTTCTTCATATTCCCGCCTTCGAATCTCAGAAAGAAACCAGATATGCCTATTTGAAAGAATGGTTGCATCTAACCTCCGGAGTTACTTTCCGGCGCCGGTGGTTTATCTATACACGAAACGTTGCAGTAATCCTTTTATTGATGGTTTCTGTTTCCATCGGTTCTATTTTTATATATAATGAATTGGATGAATCAGGCGAGCAGCTATATAATGAAATGGCTGTTCCTCTGGGTTCGCAAACCAAAGTAGTTCTACCGGACGGTTCAACGGTAGTCCTTAATTCCGGCTCTGTCTTGAAGTATCCGTTATCATACGGGAAGAAGGAGCGAAACGTTTATTTGGTAGGTGAGGGTTATTTTGAAGTGGCAAAAAATGTCGAAAAAGTTTTTCAAGTCTATGCAGGTGGTATGCAAGTGAGAGTGACTGGAACAACATTTAATCTTCGTTCGTATCCGGAAGACTCGGAGACGGAAGTGGCATTGATCAATGGTGGGGTAGATGTATTGGCTAATAATAAACAAGTCCGTTTGAAACCGGATGAAAAAGCGATATATAATCGTGAAACAGGTGCCTTATATAGCGAAACGACGGAGTCTCATAAATCATCTTTGTGGACAACCGGACGGTTGAGTTTTGTGAATGCTTCTTTTCTGGATATATTGAAAGATATAGAACGGAAATACAATGTAAAGATTTGGGTAGAGAGTGATAAAGTTGCAAATGAATACTTTACCGGAAGCATTAATCTGACAATGTCACTTCAGGAAGTGTTTAATTTTATTGATGTGGATAAAAAGTATCGTTTCGAACAGAGTGGAAGCGTAATCATGTTGAAAGACAGGTAAAACTGCGATTAAAATAGGATGTTTAACTTTAAAAGAGAATATATGGAAAACACAGGTTAAAAAAAGAATCGGAGATGGTTGGCACTTCTCTCCGATTCATTGAATGATTTTTTTGAATTAATTAGTTGTTAACTAACGAAATCGTTACAAAAGTATGAAAAGAAAGTATTTTTCAATCAAACAATTGGGTTTATTTTTGGCGATGGGTGTAATATCCACTTCTGTATATGCCAATACGGCATTACAAAGCGTAAAGGTTACCGTAAATCACAAAAATGCCCCTATTAGTAAAGTTCTTGATGACATAGAACAACAAACAGGTTATTCAATCCTGGTACGTAATAATGATATTAATATCAAACAGAAGGTTACGGTAAATGTAACCGATGAAAACTTAAACCGAGTTCTGGATGATGTTTTTAAAGGAATGGAGGTTAAGTATGATATTGAAAACAAGACAATATCTATTTACAAGCCGAAAGTAACATCTACAATTACTTTAGCTGTAGACCAGAACAAAAAAACAATTTCCGGTGTGATCGTTGACCCGAATGGTGAGCCGGTTATTGGAGCTAACATTTTAGAGAAAGGGACCAAAGATAATGGGACGATTTCTGATATTGATGGAAAGTTTTCATTAAATGTAGAAGACAATGCAACTTTGCTTGTATCTTTTGTCGGTTTTAAAAATATGGAGATTCCGGTGAAAGGGAAAAATTCACTCAAGATAACGATGGCAAATGATACAGAGTTGTTGGATGAAGTGGTTGTAGTCGGTTATTTGACACAGAAAAAGACATCGTTGACGGGAGCTGTTTCTAATATGAAGATGGAAGAAAATCTGACAACCATTCCAACAGCTTCAGCCGCAAACTTGCTGGCAGGAAAAATGGCAGGTGTCAATATCTCTTCTAAAAACGGACTTCCCGGTACAAATCCTAGTTTGAAAATTCGTACCGTTTCTTCCTGGAAAGAGGAAAAATATAATCCGCAGCCGGTAACTTATGTTATTGATGGTGTCGTAAGGGATGCTACTTCCTTTAATGCGATGAGTGCAAATGAAATTGAGGATATTTCCGTCTTGAAAGATGCGGCTTCTGCGGCTATTTATGGATCACGTTCGTCTGGAGGTGTTGTTATTGTAACGACCAAGAAAGGTAAGATTGGCAAACCGATAATCAATTATTCGTATGGTTTCTCTGTTGATACTAGAACCAAAAGTTATGATCTGACAGATGGTGTACAAACTGCTGAGATATATAACCGTGTCAATCCTGAAGCAACTAATAAATGGACGCAGGAAGAAATAGATCATATTGCTTCTATTAATGGTGGATATGGATATAACCAGTTAGATGAAGTATATCAGAATCCGACTACGCAAACGCATAATTTGAATATCTCGGGCGGTAATGACCGGATCCATTATTTTGGTGCGGCATCTTATATGAAGCAAGAAGGATTCTTGGCGCCATTGGGATACGATAAATATAATATCCGTATGAATGTGACCGCCAATGTAACTGACGATTTTGAGTTATATACGGGCTTCTCTTTGACAAATGACAAGATCAGTCGTATTGCTAGTGATGGTACGGATTGGGCATATGATACGTATGGGAAATTGCGTATCTGGCAACCGGAGCAGCCGGTATTTACAGATAGTGGTAAATTAATTGATTATGGTTGGATTGCCAATGTCGGTGCCCGTGTATTGGGATATGACGGATATCGTTATGACAAGCGTTTGAATCCGACTTTCACTGTAAAAGGTACTTATAAAATGCCTTTCTTGAAAGGATTAAGTGCAAGTATTCAATATAACAAGACTTGGACACATAATACGGTAAATGGGTATTATACTAATTATGACATGTATATTACCAAACATACTGGTGCTAACGGACGTATCATGTCTACACGTGATGAAGACATTGTTGGTATCCATCGGTCTGCCCAATATGGTAGGGATTATTTGCGCAAAGATTCTAAGTGGGGAGATACTCAACAGTTGAACTTCTATTTGAATTACGCTAATACATTCAACGAAGTCCATAATGTAGCAGCAGTATTGTTGACTGAGTGGTCAGAAGGGTTTAATGACAGCGTGTATGGTTTTAGAGAAACTTTCCCGACTTATATGACTGACCAGTTCTGGGCGGCAGGTAACTCGCGCGAGTTTACTTCCGGTGGTGGGGATGCTTCCTCAAAGAACGGACGTATGTCATACGTAGGGCAGTTCAGTTATTCGTATGCCAATAAGTATTTGTTAGGATTCTCTTTCCGTGAAGACGGTTCCATGAACTTTGCTCCTTCCCAGCGTTGGGGATTCTTCCCTGCAGGTTCGGCAGGTTGGGTATTGTCTGAAGAAAGTTTCTTTAATAAGAAGTGGATTCAGTATATGAAATTGCGTGGTTCTGTCGGTTTGACCGGTGACGACTCAGTCGGCGGATGGCAATGGCAAGAATCTTATACGGCTGTCAAACTCAATGATAACAATAATGTCTTACCGGCTTACTTCGGCAAGAATCCTTCTAAACATGTCGGTTTGAATTACGGAAATGTAGTCAATCCGAATTTGACATGGGAAAAGGCGTTGAACTATAATGTCGGTTTGGATATGAACTTCTTGGACCATTGGAATTTGAGTGCGGATTATTGGTTCCGTAAGTCATACGATATCCTAGATAACCGCCAAGCGACATTGCCTACTACTTTCAGCCGTGACATGCCTGCTGAAAATTACGGTAAGATGAATGCGCAAGGTATTGACTTACAGTTAGGGTATAAGGGAGCAAGCCACGACTTCAACTACTATGGTAATTTGACTATGTCGTATGGTTGGAATGAAATCAAGTACAAAGATTATGCCGAAAATGCACAATGGATTGATATTCCAATCGGAACATCTACCACTCGTTGGGTCGGTTACGATTTCGACCGTATCATCCGTACCCAGGATGAATTGGACGCTTTCAATGCTGAACATCCGAATTATACGTTCAAAGGTATAAAGCCGGAACTTGGTATGCTTGTCTATAAAGACCATTCCGGACCGGATGGTAAACCGGATGGTGTTATTGATAGTTGGGACCGTGTGGTACTGCGTAGTAAGAACTTTCCTGTACAGTATGGTCTGAATCTGGGCGGCAGTTGGAAAGGTCTTAGCTTGGATATGATGTTCTCCGGTGAACTGGGTAGAGACCGTTCTTTCCGTGATTTGGCTGGTAACGTAGAATGGAACCGTGTTTGGGCGGAATGGTATGATAACAGTTGGACTGAGGATAATCCGAATGCTATGCTGCCGAAACAGGTGAGTGCAAATGCGCCAAGTTCTTATCGTAATGATGATAGCCAGTTCTGGATGAAGAAGACTAATTTCATGCGCTTGAAATATGTAACATTAAGCTATGATCTTCCGAAAAACCAGTTCTATAACAAATTGTTCGATAATGTACGGCTATTTGTAACGGGATCTAACCTTTTTGTATGGAGCAGCTTCAAATATTATGATCCGGAATTGGAACATGGTAACGCTTATCCGATCATGCGGTCTTTCAATTTTGGTGTTGATGTGAAATTTTAAATCTGAGTAACAATGAAACGATTCAAATTATTAGCAGGTTTGTTGTGTGCATTTTTTATGTATGGATGTAGCCTGGATTATGAAAATACAAATGGTATCACACCGGATGGGGTATGGAAGGATGCCAAAATGATCGATGCGTTTCTGTCTAATATATATGGTAATATGATGCCCGGTTGGCCTATCGCTGCCAACAATACGGATGAGGGTATGAATGGACCGACAGAAATGAATCAGTACGTACGTGGAGAATATTCCGTAGATATTAGTGGGCAAGGTTTGGATTATCGGTTTATAGATCGGATCAACTTCTTTCTAACCAATTTGGAAACGGTAGATGCTTCTGTTTTGACTCAGAAAGAAAAAGACCAAATGCGTGGGCAAGCCTTGTTCTGGCGTGCGTGGAATTATTGGGATAAAGTGTTTACATTAGGCGGTGTCCCTTTGATTCTGGAAGTACAAGACGTATCGGACATCAATTCTTTATTGGTTTCCCGTAATTCAACAAGCGAATGTATGGCACAGATCGTAAAGGATTTGGACGAAGCCATCTCTTTGTTGCCCGATACTTGGGATGATGCCAATTATGCCCGGATTGACAAGGGGTGTGCGATGGCATTGAAAGGACGTATCCTGTTGGCATACGCTAGTCTGTTGTTTAATCCGAACCATGATTCTGATCGTTGGCAGAAAGCATACGAAGCCAACAAAGCCGCAGTCGACTTCTTACAGGGCGTAGGTAAAGGTTTATATCAAGGTAAATATGCTGATATCTGGTATGACGAACAGAACTGTGAGGTGATCATGGTGAACCAGTTCTTTGGTCCGGATCATTATCTGGATCAGAAGAATATCCGTCCGCTTCCTTTGACAAGGGATATGGCTGAACAAAACCAAGCGATCTTACCTTTACTGTTGGCTTTCCCAAAAGCCGATGGAACACCGTTGGAGTTGGATGTGAACCGTTTGGCTAACGATATGGATTATAACCAAAAATTTGTAAACGAGTTCTACAATAACCGTGACCCGCGTTTCCATCAGACGGTCTTCTGTCCGGGTATGGAGTATCCATGTGACGACGTACTTTTGGGTGAAAACAAGTATTGGAACGGTTGGCATATACTGGATGATGGAGCTTATGCACACCTTACCATGGATGAATTTGGAAAAGCGGCAGGGGCTAGTTCGAATTTCTATCAACGCAAAGGTCTCGATTATAACATCAATGCCAGCAAGGTTTATGAAGCTCAAGTCGATTGGGTTGAAATTCGTTTCACGGAAGTGTTAATGAATTATGGCGAGTGTGCCAATGAAGTGGGCAAGAGCGGTGAAGCGTTGCAGGTGTTGTATGATGTCCGTAAACGTGCCGGTATAGAAAACACAACTGGTAACTATGGTATTACAGCTACTTCACAGGGTGATATTCGCGAAGCTTATATGACTGAACGTTATATTGAATTCGCTTATGAAGGTAAGCGTTGGAACGATTTGCGTCGTTGGAAACGTTTCGATATCTTGAACAACATAAAATACCGTTCATCCCTTTGGTTGGTCATCAACGATTACAGCATCGTAGAAAAGGGAAATTTCGATTGGACGAAAGACATGCTCGATCCGGAAGTGAACAAATTGTTCCGTTTCAATTACATCGAATGTGTGGATGGCGACAAGGCTCTGTGGCGGTTTAATCTGGATAACAACCATTGGTTCTATCCGATCAAAAAGGATGACTTAGATCGTAACTCTAAGTTGGAACAAAATAATGAATGGGGCGGCACTTTCGACCCGTTGAAATAAGTGTTTGATTTGAATTTCAGTACTTCGGTCACACGTTTGAAACAGGCGCGTCTGATTGACTATCTGGTGACGTTGTATGTCGGTGCGCGTCCGGACAACGGAGAGAGCGACAGGCCTGAGATAGAATAGACTTGGATGAGATAAGCTCCGATACTTAAGCAGGGTATGCTTGGGTATCGGGGCTTACTTTGTTTCTGAGGAGTATGTTAAGGTGGTTAAATGCACTAATAATCCACAGAAAAGGCAGTTTTTTGCTATGTTTTGGCAAATAGCCAACCTTTACTTTTGTTCGGTTGGGAACGTTCCGTTATCCGGCTGTAATTCGAATACGTCTCAATCTTTTCAAACCGATTATTTCGGTATTGATGTTGATTCGTGCGGTTGTTTCAATAAAAGTTTTTGCGAATGACTAAAGTAATAAGTATTGGGGTATATATTGATTAAAATTAACAAGTAATAGAATCTATGAATTTGAAATCAAGTTTAGCCATTGTTTTATCATTGATGGCTAGTTATGTTGTGGAAGCGCAACAGGTTTGGAATCCCGACAACGGCAACGGGACTTTTACGAATCCTATCATGTGGGGTGACTGGCCGGACCCGGATGTTATTCGGGTGGACGATAAGTTCTATTTCGTGTCGACAAGTATGAATTATGTGCCCGGATGTCCGATTGCCGTGTCGAAGGATTTGGTCAATTGGGAAATGGTCGGCTATGCGGTCGATCGTTATGATGAGGACCCGCGTTTTGACATGCAAGGGGGAACAATGTACATGAATGGTTCGTGGGCAGCAACGATACGCCACCATAACGGTAAGTTTTATGTCGGTTTTTGTACGCCTAAAGGGTGGGGAAACAAACAAGGTCATTTCTCGATTTGCATAGCCGATAAGCCGGAAGGACCGTGGGAGCGGACGATATTTCCGGAGTATTTGTATGATCCGGGATTGTTTTTCGATGATGACGGTAAAGTATATGTAGTCCATGGCCAGCACCGGTTGTTCATTACAGAACTGAATGAAGATGTGAAATCTGTTAAAGGTAAACCTGTAGAGATTTGGGAGAAAGGATTTAAAAATAGCCGGACCTGGGGGCCGAATTTCGGCATGGAAGGTGCTCACATGTATAAGATAAATGGCATGTATTATATCACCTGCCCGGCAGGAGGTACGGAAGGTTGGCAGGTCTGTCTCCGTTCGAAGAATATTTACGGTCCGTATGAACATAAGGTGATTGTGGAGGATGCGACCTCTTATCCGCCCAACGGACTGCACCAGGGGGGAATGGTACAATTGAAGAATGGCGATTGGTGGTTTATCATCATGCAAGACCGTGGTCCTATCGGCCGTGTACCTCATTTGCTGCCGGTGAAGTGGGTAGACGGATGGCCCATGTTGGGAGTCGACGGTAAGGATGTGATTACCTATCCGAAACCGGAAGTGGGAAAGAAACAACAGCGGTTGGCATCTCCGGCCACGACAGACGAGTTTAACGGTAAACAGTTGGGATTACAATGGCAATGGAATCACAATCCTGACAATACGAAATGGTCGTTGACGGAATGTCGCGGATATATGCGTTTGAAGGCCTCGCAAGCCCCGAAGTTATATGAAGCCCGTAATACATTGACCCAGCGTGTGCAAGGTCCGTCTTCGGAAGGTTCGGTGGAGATGATCGTGTCGGGAATGAAAGATGGCAATATGGCAGGACTGGGAGTTTTCCAGCTCCCTTATGCTTATGTGGCAGTGAAGCAGGAAGGCAGCAGCCGTAAGATTGTCATGTATGACGGTGACAAGGAGATTGAATCGGTGGATAACTTTAAAGGCGACAAGATTTGGTTCAGGGCACGTGTCATGGACAAGAATTTTACGGCACGTTTTTATTACAGCCTGGATGGGGTGAATTACTCTCCAATCGGTAAAGAACACAAGATGGAGCTGGGATTGCCTTGGACCGGCAATCGTTTCGCTTTGCTCAACTTCACCACGAATGCGGAAGGCGTGGATGGATATGTTGATTTTAACTGGTTCCGGTTTACGAATAAATAGCAAAGGTGACGTTTAATTGCAATAATAATCCACGGAAAAGGTAGCTATTTGTTATTTTAAATAGCGATAGCCGTTTTTATATTTGCATGGACTAATTTGTTAATATTTAAAGCATGAAAAAAATAGTATTGGGAATGTTGTTGGCATTCCCTACCATCGTGTCGGCGCAACATACCGGCAAAGTTTTTGTAGACGCGAACCATAATGGGCGTTGGGACAAAGGTGAAACTTTGATGAAAGGAATATCGGTTTCCGATGGATTAAACGTAGTTTTAACCGATGAAAAAGGATGTTTTTGTTTGCCGGGGCACGAGAAGGAGCGTTTTATTTTTATTACGACTCCTTCAGGGTATAAGACCGAGAATGCGTATTATCACCGTATTGAAGAGGGGCAGACCACCTATGACTTCGGATTGTTGCGCTATGATGCGGTGAAAAGTGATGGAAGCCATAAGTTTATCCATATATCGGATACCGAGATCGGTGAGGAACAAGGGCAAGACGAATGGACGGAAGGAATGCGCGAATATGCCGCCAATGAAAAGGTAGCTTTTATTATCCACACGGGCGATATTTGTTACGTAGGCGGTTTAAATAACCATATCAAGGTGATGAATTCATCGAATATGCCCGAAACACAAGTGTTCTATTCGGTAGGTAACCATGATCTGGTTGCTGGAAAATACGGGGAGGAATTATTCGAAAAGATCTATGGACCTACGTTTTATTCGTTTGAGGTAGGTAACGTGCATTACATTGTCACCCCGATGCCGGGAGGCGACCATGCGCCAAGCTACCGGTTGGATGACGTGTTCACTTGGATGGCGAACGATTTGAAGCATGTCGGCAAGGATAAAGCGGTTTATGTGTTCAACCACACCATCCCCGGCGAATGCAGGTGTCCTGACTTTAAATATACGTTGAAGAATAAAGAAACGGTTGATTTGTTGGCTCATAACCTGAAGGCATGGCTTTACGGGCATTGGCATGTCAACCATATGTATACCCATCCGGATAATGGGGTTGGTGTGATCTGTTCTTCTACGCCGGTTTATGGCGGTATTGACCATGCTTCATCCGCTTTCCGTGTCATGAACATTGATGGCAAAGGCGACTTTACTTCTGATTTCCATTATTCCTATATGGACAAGCACATGGTCATCGCTTCCATTCAGAACCACCAGGCGGCCATTACCCCAGAAGGGACTATCCCCTTGGTTGTGAATGCCTATTCAACCGCTAGCCCGGTAACCAAGGTACGTTATTCTTGTACTTTCGATGGGAAGACTTTATTGACTGGTAAGCCGATGAAACAACAAAGCGATTTTGCCTGGACGGCCGAGATGACTTTGCCGCAAATAGCCGAAGGGCATTATGTGACCGTTATTACCGAAGCTCATTATGCAAATGGGGAGATCGGTAAAAAGACGGCCTCTTTTTTGTATGACAAGCAAAATACGTCCCGGATTGTAGCCGGTGGGGATTGGACGAATCTATTGGGAAATCCGGAGCATATTGGTATTGTGAAAGATACGCTTCGTGCTCCTCGCTTGGCTTGGACGAAAAATGTCGGTTCCAACATTTATATGTCGGCACCGGTAGTTAGCGAGGGCTTTGTTTATGTCGCTTCAATTGATGATAACGAAACAGGAAAAGCGTCTCTGACCAAAATGGAGGCAACTACCGGTAATATCGTCTGGAAATGTTCGCTTAAATCATCCGTTCGCAATAGTATTGCTGTAGAATCAGATTTGATATTTGCTCAGGATGTACAAGGTATCGTGTATGCAGTGAAGAAATCTGATGGTTCTATAGCCTGGCAAAAGGATTTGAAAATTGGCGTGACTCCAGCTTTGAACGATGGGCTAATTGCTAAAGATGGCATTGTTTATGCTGGTACTGGTTATCAACTGACTGCATTTAAGGCTACGACTGGTGAAATCATTTGGCAAAATAAGGACTGGGGACGTGGAGAGGGCTGTGTGGCTACTTTGGCGTTGAGCCAGGATAATGTAATAATTGGTAGCAGACACTGGGGAGGCTTGTTCGGCAACGATGCGAAGACTGGTGAAATGCTTTGGGGCGATTGGGATTCTGATTTGCGCTTCCGTGCGGCTACTCCAGCCGTATGGGGAGATGTCATGTATGTTACCTCCGCCAATTCGTTGTTGATGGTAGAGAATAAGACTGGGCGTATCCTGATGCGTAAGAAATTGGGTGAAGGGGTCGAGGTGGCTTCTACTCCTTTGGTGACGGACGATGCGATCATCTTCGGTACTTCTACCAATGGGGTGGTAGCATTGGATAAAGAGACGTTGGAAGAAAAATGGCGTTTCAAGACCCGTGAAGCGATGATTCTCTCCACCCCTTACCAAGGGAACCATCCGGCAACGGTGGAAGCCAGCCCGGTCATTTGTGGGGATCAGGTCTATATAGGGGCTTCCGATGGGACACTCTATGCAATCAATGCCAAAACAGGACGTTTACAGTGGCGTCATCATATGGGAGCTCCAATCTTTGCAACTGTTGCCGTGTCGGGAAATGGCCTTTTCGCAGTGGATTTTGGGGGTAATGTGTATGGATTTGTCGGAAATTTAAAACAATAGAATCAATATGAGGAAATTTTATTTAATTATTGCATGTATAAACATGTTCGGATTGTTGGCTTGGGGCCAACGCTCCGAATTGAATTTTGATAGAGACTGGCGGTTTGCCCGGTTTGGTTTGCAGGCAGATGGTTCGCGTGTGGAGGAACCGGATTCTTTACAGTCATATTCGTATAACGATTGGGATTGGAGGAGGCTGGATGTTCCCCATGATTGGGGGATCGAGGGGCCTTTCCGTATCGACTTGGATGGGTATACCGGAAAACTGCCTTGGCAGGGGATCGGCTGGTACCGTAAATACTTTGAAGTATCGTCGAAGGATAAGAAGAAACGGTTTTATCTGGATTTCGATGGTGCGATGGCGAATGCCGAAGTGTGGCTTAATGGGAATAAAGTGGGTGAATGGGCTTTCGGATACAGCTCTTTTCGGGTTGATTTGACTCCGTATCTTTTGTATGATAAAAAGAATGTGGTGGCTGTCCGGCTGAATACCGAAAAGTTCGGTTCCCGTTGGTATCCCGGTGCCGGTATTTATCGGCATGTACGGTTGGTGAAAACGAATCCTGTACATGTGGGGCAGTGGGGTGTTTTTGTGACAACACCTGAAATCACAGACGAACAGGCCAATGCCTTGGTCCGTGTCGAAATACAGAATAATTTATCGGAAGCGGTAGACGGACAGTACATGGTCGATATTTATGAACTGGATAAGGATGATGTACCGGGTGCGAAAGTTGCAGTCGGTTTAAAGAAACAATTACTGTTGAAACCAAACCAATTGACTGGCGATACGGTCTCTTTGCTTGTGAACTCTCCTAAACGATGGAGTCTGGAGAATACTAACCGCTATTTGGCCCGTGTGTCGGTTTATAATAAAAACAAACTGGTGGATGTGTATGATGCACCATTTGGTTTCCGGACTATTCAGTTCACGCATGATAACGGCTTTCTGTTAAACGGCAAGCGCGTGCAGATAAACGGGACATGTAACCATCACGATTTGGGGGCTTTGGGGGCAGCAGTGAATAAGGTTGCCATGGAGCGACAATTGCGCATACTGAAGAGTTTTGGTTGTAATGCAATACGTACCTCTCATAATCCTCCGGCACCGGAATTGTTGGAGCTGGCAGATAAGATGGGGTTTCTGGTTATGGACGAATTGTTCGATAGTTGGACAATAGGAAAGAAAGAGTATGACTATAGTTCTTTATACGAAAAATGGCATGAAAAAGATATAGAAATGCTGATTTGCCGGGACCGGAACCATCCATCGGTTATCCTGTGGAGTACGGGAAATGAGTTACCTGAACAATATAATCCGGAACTGGGCATTGTCCGTCATTTGACAGAAGTGGTTCATCGTTTCGATACGACCCGTCCGGCTACGTTTGGAGCTTCTTATCCGAGTAAGTCTGCCGTGAATGGAACGGAATTACAGGTGGATGTCCATGGAATGAATTATGCGGCAGGCGTATATGGAGGACCTGATTTTTATGGAGAGTTTTTGAATAAGAAAGGACATGAGCATTTGTCGGGTTATTCGAGTGAATCCAGTTCGACAATGAGTTCCAGGGGCGAATATTTTCCACGCCAACTCCATGTTTCATCTTATGATTTGACGCAACCCGGATGGGGAGGACTACCTGATTGGGAGTTTGCTGCATTGGATAAATATCCGGCCATTTGTGGTGAATTCGTATGGACCGGTTTTGATTATTTGGGCGAACCGACTCCATTTAATAGTGATGCCAGTGTCTTGTTGAATCACTCGGCTGCCATGACAGAAGAAGAACTGGCTAAGCAGCGTGAAGAATTGAATAAGATAGAACGTAACCGCCCTACGTCGCGGAGCAGTTATTTCGGTATTGTCGATTTGGCTGGTTTCCCGAAAGACCGCTATTACCTATATAAGGCACGTTGGATGCCAGATACGCCGATGGTACATATCCTTCCACACTGGAATTTTCCCGATCGGGTAGGTAAAGTGACACCTGTTTTTGTATATAGTTCGGGGGATGAGGTGGAACTTTTCTTGAATGGCAAGTCGTTGGGAAAGAAACAAAAGCAACCGTATGAATACCGTTTCCGTTGGGATAGCGTGGTGTATCAGTCGGGAGAGTTGAAGGCTGTAGCTTATAAGCAGCATAAAAAGTGGGCGGAAGCTCGTGTGCAGACTACCGGTGATCCCGTTCGTCTGAAAGCCGTACCGGATAAAACATTGATCAAAGCAGATGGCGAGGACTTAGTCTTTGTTAAAGTTTCGTTGGTGGATAAAGATGGATACGATGTGCCGACAGCCGAGAACCGTATCTTCTGTAGCTTGGAAGGTGACGGGGAAATTGTTGCAACTGATAATGGTGACCCGACTTGTTTGATCACCTTTTCGGAACCGTCCCGTCCGGCGTTTAACGGTTTGTTCCTGGCTATAGTCAAAGCTAAACGAGATGGAAATAAACCGCTTCGTTTGACTATCGAGGCGGATGGTTTGGAAAAGGCGACGGTTGATATTGAGATAGATCATGAATAATAAAATAAGAACATATATGGGTTTGAAATTATGTTTAGCTATCGTTTTATCAATGATGGGCTGTCATGTTGAATACGGATGTGAAGTCGGTTAAAGATAATCCGTTGGAAGAAAAGCGTACGTTTTTTTCCAACGGATACGTACGTTATAGGGTGGGTGTGCCATCATGTCAGCACTACTATGTCGTCTGGCTAGCATAGTAGTATCAGTACCATTAGCACTACTTGCAATAATAATCCACGGAAAAGGTAATTATTTGCTATTATAAGGGAAAGCCGAAACCTGTAATTTTGTACCTCTCTGTTTCTAAAAAGGAATTTTTTAACTAGTTTATCTAAATGTTTTTGGTACAAGAAGTGTATTCTTATATAGACAGTAAATAAAACATATAAATTATATCATGAAGAAAACATTATCTTTTGTAGCTGCAACTCTGTTGTTATGTAGTTGCGAGTCGGGTACGCATCAATCGTTCAAAACAGATCGTTTCGGTATCGATATAGATAACCGGGGATATATCACCGGTATGTGGAACTTGACACGCGAAAGTCGTAATTTCAGTCCGGCGGACCAACCGTCGCCCCTGTTGTCTCTTTATGACGAAGACCTGAAACGGTATTATTATCCGCAAAAGGCTCATTACAGCGGAGGCAAGTATCGGTTGGAATACGAGAACGGCTCTGTGGCAACGGTTGCTTTGGATGAGAAGACAAAATATTTCAAGTTGAAGTTGGAAAGTTTGGAACCTCGTAATGGAATCGATGGTATACAGTGGGGTAATTATTATACGAATATTACCAATTTATTGGGGGAAATGATCGGGGTGGCCCGTGATACTTCGGCTGCGGTAGGGTATGCTATCGGAGCTTTGGCGTTGGATGATAATACGATTGGCGGAGAATCACGTTTTACATCCGAAACAGGTCCTTCGGGTTATATTGCCCATACGCCTGATCCGGTGAATCATCCATTACCGTTAACATTGCATGAAGGGCAACAGTTTACGATGGGAGGCGACGGAATCAACGATGTGGCTTTTTATAATCGGAAAGAATCGTATTTCCGTATTCTATATGGTAATACGGCTTTTGTTGATTGTAACGGACGAATTAATATACGCTATCATTCGCGTGATCGCCGGAAAGGTAAAATGATCTATTCTCCGGAAGGTAATCCTATCTTCCAAAACAATGAACCTAACCACATGATGCGTCAGGATGTTCCGGGAGTGGATTTCATCGGTTCGTCTATCGCTTTGTGGGGTAGCCCGGATAGTACGGCTTTGATGGAAGTTATTCAGGATATCGTTTTGAATGAGGGCTTGCCTTATCCTACTTTCCAGGGTAAGTGGGTAAAAGATCCTACAACTTTCATGCCGGATCTATGTACATACGGAGGACTTATGGACAGTGTGGCGTCGTATGCTAAACAGATGGGATTGAAAGTGATTCATACGTACGACCAACCTTTCTTGCATGCCGATAGGGGAAATGGCGGTTTCATTGACGGTCCGCGACATGAAAAGAAACGCTATCATTTCACAGATAAGGACTTGTCTACTCGCGAGTATGCCGACCTGTTGGCTAAAGAGGGGTTGATTTTGGGGCGTACCTCCATATCTAACTCAATGGCACCCGGAACGAAGGATTGTAGTCCGGTACCATCGGACAGTATCTGTATTTTGCACCGTCGTTTTCTTACGGAAAATTTGAACGAGACGGATACGATGATTTATATCGATGATCCTACTCATTTGGAAGAAGTAGCTTGTTGGGAAGGACATAGTCCGGAATTGAATATGGTTAAGATCGGTAAGGAATTGATTCACTATATGGGTGTTACAAAGGAAAAACCATATCGACTCATGAAAGTGACACGTGGTTATTGGGGGACTCGACCTGCTGCTCATGTAAAGGGGGATGCTGTGGATAAACTTCAACCTGCGGTAGGGGGAGCATATGCCGGATTGATTCCTAACCTGGAATTACAAGATGAACTGGCACGCCATTATGCCGATATTTGCAAGAACAGCGGATTGGGCATGTTCGATTATGACGGACAGGAGTTTTATTTCCACACTGGTTTTGGCGGTTATGGCGTGAAATGTTTCTTCCGCAATATGTTTGAGCAAGCGAAGAAGCATGGTTTACCTGATATCCGTTTTACGGGAGCGACTTTGTCGGAAGGCTCCTGGCATTATCAAAGCACTTGGAATGTAGGAGGCGGTTTGAATATTTATGATGTGAAGAAGCGTGTATGGGGAAGTACGACCAGTCAGGGTAAAGACCTTCGCGATGTTACTTACGCCAACTTTTTCCCGTCTTCATTTGGTGGTAACTTCCCGATTACGGCTGAGTCGACGGTGGAAGATTATGAGCATATTGAAGCTACGGCTATCGGTTATGGTTGTACGTATGCGTTCAGGATCGGTCAGAAAGATGTAGAAAGTTGTCCGCAAAAATATGCGATATTCAATGTGGTTCGTACCTGGGAAGAAGCTCGTAGGGCAGATGCTTTTCCGACGCATATTCGTAAGATGTTACAAAACCCGGCATTGAGTTGGCGATTGGAGAAAAAGGCGGATAACAGTGGTTGGACTTTGTATCAGATGGAGAACGGACAAAAAGGACGTTCGTTTGATTTGTGTGAGAACAGTAAGCAATAATAATCCACAAAATAGGCAGCTATTTGCTATTTTAAATAGGAATAGCTGCCTTTATATTTGCGTTATCTAATTAATTGTAATATTATAATTTTTAAACCATGAAAAAAATACTATGCTTGATTTCGATGTTCTGTTTGTGTGGGAATGTGTTATCAGCCAAAGAATATCATGTATCGGTAAAAGGGAGTGATGCTAATAACGGAGATATTTCATCTCCTTTTAAAACTATAAATTGGGCTGCTCAGAAAGCGTTGCCGGGAGATACGGTTACGGTACATAACGGTGTTTATCGTGAATGGGTGAATCCGTTGAGCGGTGGGGAACGGGAAGGAAAACGTATCCTGTATCGAGTGGCCGAAGGTGAGAAAGCTGAAATAAAAGGTTCAGAGTTGGTGACTGGTTGGAAAAAGGAGAAGAAAGCAAAGGGAGTATGGAAGGTGGTATTGCCTAATTCATTCTTTGGAAATTACAATCCGTTCAACGACCGTCTGTATGGTGACTGGCTATGGTCTGAACGGGTTCATCATACGGGAGATGTATATTTGAATGATGTTTCGCTTTATGAAGAATTTAGCCTGGATAAGGTATTTGCACCGGATACGCTCCGTACAATACGTGATCCCCAAGGATGTACGAATGTATGGTTCGCAGAAGTAGATGCGGATAATACGACGATTTATGCAAATTTTGGAGATATTGATCCGAATAAGGAAACGGTTGAGGTCTCGGTTCGTCCTACTTGTTTCTATCCGACACGTGAGGGACTGAATTATATCACGATTCGTGGTTTCCATATAAGTCAAGCCGCCACGCAGTGGGCTGCTCCGACAGCTGAACAGGTGGGGATGGTTGCTCCCCATTGGTGTAAGGGATGGATTATCGAGGATAATGTTATTAAGAATTCCCGAGCCAACGGTATCACTTTGGGAAAAGAACGTGCCAGTGGACATAATCTGGAATGTAACGACAAACGTCTGGACGGTACATTGCATTATGTAGAAGTAATATTCAATACGCTACGTCGCGGATGGAGCAAAGATAACGTCGGTTCCCATATCGTTCGGAACAACGTCATTTCAGATTGTGAGCAAACCGGTATCTGTGGTAGTATGGGAGCGGCGTTCAGCGAGATTTACGGAAACCATATCTATAATATCCTGGTAAAACAACAATTTGGTGGAGCTGAAATGGCTGGTATCAAATTACATGGTGCGATAGATACTTATATTCATCATAACCGGATTCATAAGTCGGGTAATTATGGAATCTGGCTGGACTGGATGGCACAGGGAGCACGCGTATCTTCCAATTTATTGTATGATAACCTGGCACAGGACTTGTTTTTCGAAGTGTCCCACGGACCTTATGTAGTAGATAACAACATTTCCCTTTCACCTCGTACGATACAGGAGAATACCGATGGCGGAGCCTATCTGCATAATATCTTTTCCGGAGACATCAACCGTTTGGACGACCAGCGTTACACTCCGTATCACTTGAACCATTCTACCGAAGTGAAAGGCATACGGACTATCACCGAAGGCGACCATCGCTTCTTTAATAATATCTTTATTGGTGGTGACAACAGTAAGTTAAAATATGGAATGATCGTATTCGATGTATCACAACGTCCTATTTATGCAGAGAATAATCTGTTCCTGAACGGTTCTCTTCCGATGACGAACAAGACGCAGGATTGGGTGGAGAAAGCAGTCAATCCGAAATTGAAAGTAGAGGAAACCCCCGACGGCGAAGTATATCTGGTAAGTGACATTAATCTGCAAGAATTATCTTCATTTAAAGGAAAAAAGATAGATGCCGAACGTTTAGGTATCACTCAACTAACAGGATTCCCGTTTGAGAATCCAGACGGAACACCTTTCAAACTGGAAAAAGACTTTTTCGGTAATGAACGTTCTGCTACTCCGGTTGTTGGGCCGATAGAAAAATTATCTTCTACCAAACGGATAAAAGTATGGCCTAATTTAAAATAGTAATTTATGCTTTATTTATATATGAATTATTTTTTCCTGGTAAGTAGTCTGTTTATAGCAGGGGTGTTTACGGGGTGTCAATTCGATGGAAAACGGCAATCGAACGATAAGGTTACAGTTGTTTCGACTAACAGAATGCTAAATCCTATCGCTCCTCCCGGATTGTATATTGCAGATCCTGAGGTAAGGCAGATGCCTGATGGACGTGTTTATGTCTACGGATCGCGCGACGAACCTGGTAACGCCTGGTGCTCTCGTTCTTATAACGTATTGTCTTCGTCCGATCTTGTGAACTGGAGTGTGGAGCAATTTTCTTTTGCTACTGATGGTCCGGGCAAACAAGTAGATTATACAGATAGGATTTTATATGCTCCGGATTGCATCCATCACAACGGGAAATATTACCTTTATTATTGTCTTGCCGGAGGTGGAGACGATGAAGGTGTGGCAGTATCCTCTTCTCCTTATGGTCCGTTTAAGGAACGGCATCTATTATTTTGTATATGGAAGCCATTCTCAACATGGAGAATCTAACTGTGCAACATTAGATTATGCGACTTCGATATCTCCACTGGGTCCCTACACTTACAGAGGTGTTATTATTGATAACTGGGGAAGCGGAAGGAACCTGGTGAATAACCATGGTTGTATTGTCGAAATCAACGGACAATGGTATATCGCTTATCATCGTCCGACGCATGCGAGTGCGACCATGCGAAAAGCCTGTTTGGAACCAATAACATTTAATCCGGACGGTACTATTCCGCAGGTGGAAATGACCACGCAGGGTATCGGTGGACCTATTTCGCCTCTTTATCGGATGGATGCAGCAAGAGCTTGTCTGATGTCAGGAAATGTTATGGTTGCAGTGCGTCGTCCGGATAACGATATTCCGGTAGAATACTTAGCGAACATTCGCGATGGTGATTATGTCTATTGGAAATATTATGACTTTACAGATACAAAAGTAAATCATTTTGTTTGTAAAACATGGGATAGGAACAAGGCTGCTCAGATAGAAATACGGCTGGATAGCCCTGAAGGGGAATTGATCGGGACGTGTGATATAACTCCAATGGAAGGTGAAACAGCTTATGCTATTCACGAAACAAATATTCAACCAGTTACGGGAAAACATGCATTGGTATTTGTGTTTAAGGCTGTTGATCCTGCTGTTAAAGGGCTGGATTTGATGAATCTGGAGTGGTTTGTTTTTGAGAATAGAAAAGAATAGATGTTTTTGAAAATAGTAAGATAGTGCATCTATTTCGTAAGATATGTCAAGTTCAAATGGTACTTAATACAATATCTTTGTGTTAATATTATGTTGATTTTACGAAAATAGTCTTTTGACGTATAAATGTTTGAAGTACAAGTGATACATTATGTTGATTTTATTGTCTTGATAATAAGTTTATTGGTGTTTCACTTGTGCTTGAATATAGAGTTTTGTTTACTTTATTTTAAGTTCTGTAAGAACTAAGCTTTTTTAATTAAACCAAAACATTAATAATTATACTCTCCTGTTTTTTCTCTAAAAACTTTATTCTAAACTTGTTTTGCTAATGTCTTGATAGACAAAATATAATCCGCAGCCGGTAACTTATGTTATTGATGGGGTCGTAAGGGATGCAACTTCCTTTAATGCGATGAGTGCAAATGAAATTGAGGATATTTCCGTCTTGAAAGATGCGGCTTCTGTGGCTATTTATGGATCACGTTCGTCTGGAGGTGTTGTTATTGTAACGACCAAGAAAGGTAAGATTGGCAAACCGATAATCAATTATTCGTATGGTTTCTCTGTTGATACTAGAACCAAAAGTTATGATCTGACAGATGGTGTACAAACTGCTGAGATATATAACCGTGTCAATCCTGAAGCAACTAATAAATGGACGCAGGAAGAAATAGATTATATTGCTTCTATTAATGGTGGATATGGATATAACCAGTTAGATGAAGTATTGTATGGTTATCGATTGTCAAATTAATAATGAATAATATCAAAAAATAAGGGGTGGTTTTTACATATGCAGATTATTTTTGTCCTATTAGATAAAAGTTTTAAAGGAAAATGAAGAAAAAAGTATATACAGTGTTTGTATTCTTTTGTTGTGCCATGGTGTCTCTCTCAGCTCAAGAGCGCGTAGTAGAATTAACAAATTCGGATGAAAGCTGTACAAGTATCGCTGCTGGTAAATTAGCGACGACCGATGGTTCGGTTATGACTTCCCAAACTTGCGACGGAACTTCGCGTACTTGGATGGAAGTTGTGCCTGCGCAAAACTGGCCGGACACGGCAAAAGTCGACATTTACTGGGATATTCGTCACACGGAAAGTAAAAGTGATCGGTTGGGTGTGATGTTGAAAGGGTCTATTCCGCAGGTCCCTTCTACATTTGCCTATCTGAATACCGGTTACCCTTGTATGAATGAGAAACAATTGGCGATGGGAGAAACGACTATCGTCGGGCGGAAGGAACTGCGTAATCCGAAAGGTCTGTTCCATATCGAGGATTTGCAAGGGATTGCTTTGCAACGTTGCAGTACGGCACGCGAGGCGGTCTTGCTGATGGGACGCTTGGCAGAACAATATGGTTATCGTGATGGGGGGGAATGCCTGACGGTTGCCGATAAGAGGGAACTCTGGTTTTTCGAGATTACGGGTGCGGGTCCGGAAGATATGGGGGCTTTGTGGGTTGCCCGGCGCATACCGGACGACCATGTGACGGTTTCGGCCAATACACCTCGTATTTCCGATGTCGATTTCGGGGACAAGGATAATTATATGTATAGTGAAGGACTGAAGGAGAAAGCACGGAAGTTAGGGTATTGGGACGGGAAAGAACCTTTTAAATTCTGGAAAGTAATCCATGAAACGAGGAAGAAGCCTTTTACCGTCCGGGATTTTTTTGTTTTGAAAACGCTGGCTCCTTCTTTGAACCTGACGATGGACATGGAGGAGTTGCCTTTGTCGGTTAAGCCCGAACAGAAAGTTTCGTTAGCGGATATGAACCGTCTGCTACGTGAAACATATGAGGGAACGGAATGGGACATGACGAAAGATATGATAGTAACGAAGAAGATTAAGGATAAAGACGGAACTGAGCGCGATACGATGTATAAAAGCCCCTTGGCTCAAAATTGGATGACGAATGATATGTTTGAATTCCTGAATGCACAGCGAGGTAAAAAGAAGATAGAGAAACAGCGGACGATATCGGTTGTCTGGTGTGCTTATTCATTTGTGATACAGTGTCGTGATTGGTTACCGGATGAGGTGGGTGGTGTTTGCTGGTGGTCGGAAGATAATCCGGGCGAAAGTCCTAGGGTCCCCTTGTTTGCCGGGATGACGGATGTTCCCGAAAGTTTTAAGGTTTGCGGACATAAGCGTTACCGTCCTGATGCTGCTCTTTGGACTTATCGACGAACGAACCGCCTGGCTCAGGTAAGTTGGGGGCATGGACGTAAATTGATCGAACCTGCTGTCCTCTCTTTCGAGCAGAAGGCGGCAGATGAGATGCCTCTGATAGAAAATAAGGTATCGGCCTTTATTCGGGAAGGCAAGAAAGACGAAGCCCAAGCTTATCTTACCCGTTATTCCTTCGATTTTATCTATTCGACCTTGCGTTGTTGGGAAGAAATGGAAGGACTGCTTTGGCATAAGTTCGGGAGAGGATTTTAATAACTCCTCTCCGATGTCTTATTTAGTTATAGGATCTTTTTCCTTTGCGTTTCTACATGCTTTCTGTATGCGATGGGACTTATGCCTATTTTTTTTCGAAAGAAGTAAGAAAAATAGTCCGGAGATTCGAAATTTAGTTTGGATGAGATGTCTTGAATGGACATTTCCGTACTGTCTAACAGCTCTTTTATTTTGTTTATTTTCAGTTGTAACATATATTGGTGCGGAGCGATTCCTACATGTTTTTTAAAGGTCTTTCTGAAATTGGAGTAACTCATGTTGATTGCTTTTGCGATATTTTCAGGCGTATAATTTTCGTATATATTTTCTCGCATGAGCATGCAGGCTTTTTGTATTTTTTGTGTCTCTTCTGTGCCAAAGTCTTTCGTTTTGTTTATTGAATAGATCAAACTTATGATGTGTAAGGCCGTTCCGCTGAGTAGTTCTTGGAAACCGGGTTTTTCTGCCATGGCAGAATCAATCATTTCATTCAAATGATTGATTAATAATCCGTTTATACCAATATGAAATATAGGATTCGTATCATTTATAATTTTGCGTAACAAATTGTTGCAATAAAAGCCTGTGAGAGTGAAGTAATATTCATCCCATCCGGTTTCAAATGTTGGATGATGGGTGTGCCATTGTTTGGGAAAAATAAAGAAAACATCTCCTTCAGATATTTGGGATATAGGACAGTTTGAAGATACAAAAACTCCTTCTCCTCTGGTTACGTAGACCATTACAAATTCATCAATAATTCTTCCTCTTTCAGGATTGAAGGTATATTTAGCAGAGTGTCCTTTGAGAGGATAATTTTCGTTAGGGTTGATAGATTGGAAACCTATACTGCTAATGGATATTCCCCACGTCGTTTCGTCGTCGTTTATAGGCAAGTACTTGATAATGTTGTGTTTGTTGCGGTTTGAATACATAAAATAAAAATAATAGTATGTTTTTTTTACTTGTTTTTGTTGCAAACAAGCCCTTAAATGTACAGAAATTTTCTTTTTGTGACAAAACTATACAAAAAAATATCATATTTTCATGTTAAGGTTGAAGCTAAAAAATGACTTTTGCAATAAATTTTGTTAAACATAAATAATATATGGTTTTATGAAAAGTCGTATTCTGCTTTTGCTATGTTTCCTTTTATGTGGGATACAAGCTTTTGCCCAGATTTCAGTGTCGGGGAAAGTGGTCGATGCCGGTGGTTTTGAATTACCGGGAGTGAACATTTCCGTGAAAGGGCAAACGATCGGTACTATGACTGGTGCCGATGGTACGTTTACACTTCCTGGAGTTCCGGGAAGTAATTCTGTGTTGGTCTTTTCTTATGTTGGTTTTAAGACACAAGAGGTGACGGTCGGTAGTCAAAGAACAATCAATGTCACGCTGTTGGAAGATTCGGAACAATTGGAAGAGGTCGTTGTGGTTGGTTATGGTACGGCACGCAAGAAGGATGTGTCGGGAGCTATTTCCAATGTGAAGTTTTCTGATAGCGATATGACTGCTTTACCGAATCCGAATGCGATTGCTGCATTGTCAAGTAAAGTGGCTGGTCTGAAATATGCTCCGACAAGTAGTGCAGGTGCCAATAATATGGAGAGTATGACTTTGCGCGGTAAGAATGCAATCCCCAGTTCAGTTGGTGCGAGTAATCAAAGTGTAAACTCGCCTTTGCTTATTGTCGACGGTGTTATTTCCTTTGGTGGAATCAATGAAATCAATACAAACGATGTACAGAGTATTGATGTATTGAAAGATGCTTCTGCGGCAGCTATCTATGGTTCTCGTGCGGCAAATGGTGTCATCATTATTACGACTAAAAAAGGAGCAAGCGAAAAACCGACCATTAATGTTAATACGAACTGGAGTTTTTCGGATTGGACACGTCAGCCTAAAATGGTATCTAATGAAGAAAAGTTCATGAGAAACCGTTTCTATTCGAAACAGGCAATCGGTGAGATTACGGGAGATGCAGTCTGGTCTTCTTCTTTTGATAAAGCACAATTACTGAATACTGTCGAATTGGATGCTTATAACGAAGGTATTTATACAAATTGGATCGATGAAACATCTCGTATTGGTGTCGGACAGAAATATGATGTTAGTGTCTCAGGAAAATCCAAGGCGGTGAATTATTATATTTCGGGTGACTATTATCATCAGGATGGTATTATGAAAGGAAATAAATATGAAAAGTATAACATTCTTTCCAAATTAGATATCAAAGCTAAAGAATGGTTAACCTTCGGGTTAAAAGGGAACTTTCTGAGTTCAAAAGGTGGTGGCATTTCTCCACGAATTCAGAATGCGACTTGGATGTCTCCGTATTCTTATATCCATGCACGCCAGCCGGGATATGAAAATTGGTATAACTCGAATCCTGACGGCAATACCGCAAGCCCGTATTGGGGATCCGGATCAAGTGATTCGTACCTGTGGACCGACCAAGAAAGTCATGCGTTCAATGTCAACGGTGTGTTTTATGCTCAGGTGGACTTCCCGTTCGTAAAGGGGTTATCCTATCGTATTTCATTGAATGGGCAACGCAATTCGTCAACTGCTGATCTTTTCAACAATCCTGAGATGTGGGTAAATACTAATAACACAGCCCAGATGGATAATCCTTCACAATTTGGAAATAAGGCAGGTGGATATTCTTCTACTTCTCTCACTGCGACTTGGAATGTCGATAATATTTTTACCTATACAAAAGATTTTGGAAAACATCATGTTGACTTGACAGTCGGTTACACACGTGAAGCATCTAACAATGAATTTCACCGTACTGACTTTTCTAATTTTTCCGTACCTACAGTTTTAGGGGTTTACAAACAGGATTTAGCAACAACAAAGACAATTCGCCGTGAACGTACTTCGAGTTCGGCTATCGGTTATTTAGGTCGTGCCAGCTATAATTACAAAAACACCTATTATGGAACGTTCAATTTCCGTCGTGACGGTTATTCGGCATTTGCGGAAGGACACAAGTGGGGAAATTTCTATGGCGCATCCGCAGCGTGGGTGATTAGTAATGAAGAGTTTATGAAAGAAAGCACAAACTGGCTTGATTTCTTGAAGTTTCGTTTATCTTGGGGACAGAACGGCAGCCGTTCGGTGAGTCCTTATGCTACGGTTGCTACGGTCAGTACGACTTATACATGGTTCGGAGATACCGCTTCTGGCAGTACTTTAGGCCTAGTTCCAGGGGCATTACCAAATAGGAGTTTGACTTGGGCTACTGTTGAAAAGTATAACATTGGCATCGACTTCGGAACTATGAATGGACGTTTGAATGGAAATATCGATCTGTATACAGGTAAAACAACAGACATGCTGATGAACCGTTCGGTTCCTTATCCTACCGGTTTCCAAAGTGCAAAAGATAATGTTGGAAAAGTAACGAACAAAGGTATTGAGATTTCTTTGAACTCTGTGAATATTGACGGTGATGGTAAAGATAAATTCCGTTGGACATCCGATTTGGTGTTCGACCTTAACCGCAACAAGGTAAAGAGTCTTTATGGGAAAGATTACGAAGGCAAAGAAGCTGACGATGTCGCTAATGCCGTAGCATACGGCTTCGATAACTATTATGCTTTAATGATCGGGCGTGCCATCGGTTCTGCCTATGATTTGAAGAAAGTTGGTATCTTCCAAAGCCAGGAAGAAATTGACAATTATACTTGGACCAATCCGGAGACTGGAGAGGTAAGCAAGATACAACCCAATGCAGCTCCCGGTGATCTGAAATTCCTTGATTATAACAATGATGGTCAGATTTCAGATAAAGACCGCCATTGGATTGGAGATATGGATCCGCTTTTCACTGTTAATTTCGGCAATACCTTGAGTTATAAGAACTTCTCATTATACTTCAATTTCCGTTGGATGCAGGGTAGTGATACACACTTCTTAGGTTTCGACCCGAACGCTTTCGGTACGAACATGGCAAGCGGTGCACAGCTTGATGCCATAGAACCGTGGACCGTTGAAAATCATTCAGACAAATATCCTCGTTACGGTTACAACAACTCGTTGAATTATCTGTATTGGAACTCTCGTACATTCTTGAAGTTGAAAGACCTGGTACTCTCCTACAATGTGGATCCGTCTTTCCTGAAGAAATTGGAAATCTCTTCTCTGCGTGTTTACCTTTCAGCTACCGACCTGTTCACGATCACCGGTTGGTCTGGCTTGGATCCTGAAAACGGAGGTACGATCGCATCAAATGCTGCTTCAAGCCGTTACGGAAGCAATGGTACCTATAAGACGGTTTCTGTAGGACTTAATTTGTCTTTCTAATACTAACATCAAAAAGAAGAAAATATGAAACTCAAAAAATATCTATTATTCGCATTTGCCGGTACATCCTTGGTTGCGAGCTTCACTGGATGCCAGAGCGAGGATGAGTTTTTGACCGAACATTCTTATAAATTTGACGATCAGACGTTCTATAGAAGCCAGTCCGACATGGAAATGGCACTGAATGGTTGTTATCGTCAATTGCAGTCCCTGATGATGGGACAAACTCATGGCGGACACTCTTGGATGATCATGGGCTTGGGATTGGATACTTTCGGAGAAACTGGGGGAAATAACCGTTTTGCTAACTGGGACAATTTGAACTCAAGTGAAGGTCTGACCCGGCACTGGTATGATAACCTTTATACGATGATCAACCGTGCCAACACTGTCATCGACATGATGGACGAACGTAGCGAGATCGCCTATTCGTCTGCCGAGAAAAAAGCGCAATTACGTGCGACTGCCATTTTCTTCCGTGGATGGTCTTATCGTGTTTTGGCAGGTATGTATGGAAATGTCCCTATTTTGGAACATCATGCTACGGAAATCACAACCGGTTATGTTCCGGCCAGTCGCCAGGAAGTTTGGGAGTTTTGTAAAGAAGACTTGACTTATGCGGCACAAAATTTGCCGTTGAAAGCCGAAAAGCCTGGACAGATCGTCCGTGCAGCTGCTGATCACTATCTGGCGGAAATCAATCTTGCCTTGGGTGATTTCAATGGGGCTGTGGATGCTGCTTCTCGCGTGATTGACGGGACTGATGGTGACTTCCATCTTATGACGACTCGTTTTGGATCACGTGCAGGTGAAGCTACCGACCGCTATGGCAACTCTTTGGCTGCTCCTGCTGGTGCTTACTGGGATCTGTTTCGCGAAGGCGGTAATCAGAATTCTCCGAACAACAAGGAAGCCATATGGGTTTGTCAGTATAACTATAATACTCAGTCTACGGGTGGCGGTGGCGACGAATGGTGGCGTATCGCAGCGTGTACGACTGAATCCAACTGGTTGAGTAACCAAGTCCGTGTAAATAAGACGAAAAGAACATTAAAGGATGGTACCGAAGTTTATCTTTGGGGTGATAATGTGGCTTGTTTCCAGCCTGGGATTGTCGGAAGTGCCAAGTCAAGTGTTCCCTCTGCCGAAGGACGTTACGAAGCAGACATCATGCGCGACTCCATCGGAGGAAACGTACCCTACAGCGGTAATATCCTGTATCCGACAAGATACGTTTACACCGATCTTTGGAAGAATTCCAAACAAGGAGATAAAGAAGATATCCGTGGATCGGAAATCATGATCCAGCGTAATTGGTACACACCGGGCGGGACACGTTGGCTCGACGAGAAAGCGGCAGCTTTCGAACGGGCAAATGCTAACGGTTACGAAATTACGGCTGCCGACACGATCGGTATCTTCCCGCGTTTTTGGAAGTTTTCGGACGACAAACACCCGAACGGAGACAACAAAGCATACGATTGCGACTGGTATATGCTTCGTATTGCGGAAACCTACTTGGTTCGTGCCGAAGCTTACCTCGCTTTGGGAGATCGTGCAAAAGCAGCTTCTGACATCAACGTGCTGCATGATCGTGCCAACGCACCGCTCTGTACGGCCGCTGATGTGAATATTGACTATATTCTAGACGAACGTACTCGTGAGCTGCTTGGCGAAGAGCACCGTTGGATCACCTTGAACCGTCTGTCTGTGAACCCGAACGCTACTTATGTGACAGAACTTTATCCCATACAGGATGAAACGACCTCCAACACGGTCTACGAACGTATGCGCAGGTATGGTCTTGGATATGAGAACCTGTCCGGCTCCAACCAACCGCGTGAATGGAATGAGGCGGAACACCGCTATATCTCGAATTTCCACCCATACAATTATCAGTATCCGATACCGATTCAGGTCATCCAGTCCAATACTGGAGTGAAATATCCACAAAATACTGGTTATTAATATAGAAAGTTGTTTTTTATCTCAGAGAGAGGACAGCTGCGTCGCTGCCCTCTCTTGCTATATAAAGATTATTTCTGTACGAATGTTACAAAACCATCATCTGTATCGATATCATGAGCAAAAAAAACATCATATTATTTTTGATAAGCATTTTCTGCTTTCTACTTTTCGGATATTTCCTTCAGGAAACACTTCAATATGCTTTGTTTTGGCGCGAACAACAGCAGCTCTTCTTGTTCGACAAGTCCTATATAGCTGAGATCTTGTGCCGTCCGTCTGGATTAGTTGTCCTGTCCAGCAGTTTTTTGGTCCAATTCTTTTATTCTCCCGTCTTGGCGGTTCTCTTGACTTTGGCTCTCTTGGTTCTTATTTCCTTGTTTGTATGGCTTGCTGTCCGCAAGATGGAGGTATCTTCGCTTATATATCCCCTCTGCCTGTTACCAGCTCTGTTTCTGGTCCTTTCACTTTATGACAGTTGCTGTCATTACGAAACCGTGACCGCTTATCTGTTTTCCGTTTTTTCCCTTTTCGTTTACAGTCGGTTGGGATGTCTAGGTTGGCAGTCGAGGCTGGTTGTCGGAAACTTTTTTGTCACGGTGCTGTCCTACGCTGCCGGATCGGTTGCTATCCTGTTTTCCGTTTCGATCTTTTTATACGATATTTGGGTGAAACGTAATCACGCTTCATGTTCCTTGTTCTATCCTCTACTTTCTTTATTCATTGGCTATGTCGCTGTACGCAAAGGAATGGTTGGTACCTATATGTATGTTTATTCTCCTCTTTGTTACTATGAAATGGGCGAGAGCATGCCTTTTATACATTATCTTTCTTGGCTTATGTTGCCGCTTTGCTTGCTGGCAGCAAGGATATTCCGATCGGTAAGCGACGGTCATCGCCTCCTTTTGGCGATGACCAGCCTTGTTCTTTTCGTATCGGCCTTGTTCTTTTTCCGTAACAAGTATCGGGAGATCTGCAATCCAGATCTCCACGACAGCTACCGCTATGAATACCTTGCTGTCAACGAACAGTGGGGCAAACTTGTCGAAGTCGCCTCGGCAAACCTCCATACCGGCACGGCCCTGAACTACCTGAACCTTGCGTTGGCCCAGCAAGGTGTGCTTGCCGAACATCTGTTTCGCTATCCGCAATACGGGCCTAATTCCCTTATCTTCATACCCAAAGACAAAACCCCGGATGTGAAGCTCGCCCGTATCCTCTTCGCGATGGGCAATATGGCGGCGGCACAGAATGTCGCCTTCAACGCCTGTTTCACCACAGGCGGCTACAACCCCTCCATGTTGAAGATGATATTGCAGATCGATCTGATGCGGGGCGCATACCCCGTCGCCCAGAAATATATCGGGCTGCTCGAAAAGAGTTTCCGCTATTCCCGATGGGCGTCGGCCCAGCGGAAGTTCCTCTCCGACGACCAAGCCGTCGAAGCCGACCTCCTTTTGGGAACCGGCCGGCGGGATTTCCCCCGCGAAGAAGCTTTCGTTCTGACCGGTCCCCCCCTGGACGATCTCTACAGGACGCTCGAAGCCAATCCCGCCGACCGCATTGCCCTGCAATACGCTCTCGCCTACCTGCTCCTGTCGAAAGACATCGACCGGATCGGTCCCTTCGTTTGGCAATATCACGGCTCGTCGGCGCTTCCCGTCCTGCCGCTTCCCGTACAGGAAGCTCTACTCTTCTGCCAGGACTATTACCGAGCGATGGATGACGACTATGCTCACCGGCACGGCCTCTCGGAAAGGCGTCAGCTTGCCCTGCAGCTCCTGACCGATGATTTCCTGCACCGGCATGGCGTATCCGGCGAAACGACCGCCCGCTTTTCGGCCTTCAAGGCCGCCTACGGTAAGGCGCGGCAAAACCCTGAAGCGCTTTCGGCCTATAAAAACACCTTCTGGTATTATTTACTCTTTATACGAATCGACGCATGAAAAAGAACCTTTTGCCCCTTCTCCTTTCCGCCGCCCTGGCCTTCGCTGCGGCCTGCGGAAAGACCGACATACGGATCGCGGAAGAAACAACCAGGACAGCCGACATCTTCCCCGACTATCGGGACGTGACGATCCCATGCAACATCGCCCCTTTGAATTTCTCCTATCAGGGCAAGGAAGAATGTCGCCTGATCGTTTCTGGTACGGACGGCGAGACGCAGCTGGAGGCCGAAGACGGCCTTATCGTCTTCCCACCCGCTTTCTGGCGGCAGCTGACCGGGCACAACAAGGGAAAGGACGTGAAGCTGACGCTCGCCATCCTGAGCGAAGGCAAGTGGAAGGCCCTCAAGCCCTTCCATTTTCATATCGCTGCCGATCCGATCGACCCCTACCTCTCGTACCGCCTCGTACCGCCTGGCTATGAGGGATGGAAAAAGATGGGAATCTATCAGCGCGACCTACAAACCTACGAGCAGACCCCGCTCTACGAAAACCATCTGACGGACGGCAATTGCGTGAACTGCCACGCCTATTGTGACCGCGATCCCGGCCGGATGCTGTTTCACGCACGGGCCGGCTTCGACGGGACAGTCGTCATCCGCGGCGGGGAGGCTGTCCGGCTGGACACGCAGAGCGATCCTGTCTCCGGCCCGCTGGCCTATCCCGCCTGGCATCCCTCCGGACGCTATGTCGCCTTTTCCGTCAACCGCACGCGCCAGAATTTCCTCAACAGCCATCCCGACCGGATCGAAGTCTACGACACCGCCTCCGATGTAGTCGTCTACGACCTTGAGACCCGCCACCTTGTCCGCTCGCCACTCCTTGCCTCGCCCTCGGCTTTTGAGACTTTCCCTGTGTTTTCACCTGACGGGAAAAGCCTCTATTTCTGCTCGGCACGCGCCGTCGAGCCGTTGCCGGCCCGTTATAAGGAAGTCCGCTATGACCTCTGCCGCATTGCTTTTGATCCCGCTGACAGCTCTTTCGGGCCAGTGGTCGACACGCTCTGCAACGCTTCCTCCCGGGGCAAGAGTGTCTCCTTTCCGCGCGTCTCTCCCAACGGTCGTTTCTTAGCCTTGGCCTTGCACGACCACGGGACCTTCTCCATCTGGCACAAAGACGCCGACCTCTATATGCTGGATCTCCGGACCGGCGATTTGAGCCCGCTTGCTGAGGCCAATTCGGACGATGTTGAAAGCTACCATTCATGGAGCGACAACAGCCGTTGGATGGTTTTCAGTAGCCGGCGGACGGATGGCCTATACACGCGCCCTTTCATCACGTACATTGACAGCTGCGGTCGGGCATACAAACCGTTTCTTCTTCCTCAAAAGGATCCATTGGTTTATTACATGCGGTTGATGTATTCTTATAACATCCCGGAGTTGACTTCGGGAAAGGTGGAAATAGACAAACATGAGATTGTTCGTCTGTTGAGGAATTGTACCCCGAAACGGCTTAAATAGTTTTTTGGGACCTGGAGGTAAGCAGCACGGACACTTAGGTGTAAAAGGTATACAGATCCGGATCTCAATGGAGTCCAAGTGAGAATGTACGGTTGTTTATCTGTCTGGTCTGGAAAAATTTCATGTTTTATGAAGATAATGTGGTCTTGGATTGCAATTTTGCCAAAATTTTAATTATAAATATCAAAAGCATAGATAATATTTCCATCGGGGTAAATATTTTTGTCAAACATGGAGAACGCATAAAAGCATGGATGAACTTTATCCATGAAAATACTATATAATGATGAACAGATACAGACTTTCCTTTTTTGCTCTTAGCTTGGCGTATTGCTTGTGCGCCTCGGCTAAGGATTATTATGCCTCGGATTTCGGTGTGAAAGCAGATGGCAAAACGTTGAATACGAATTCCATTCAGAAAGGAATCGATTTTGTGAATGAACAGGGTGGCGGACGTTTGGTTTTTACCGCCGGTAATTATCTGACAGGTTCTATTTATCTCAAGTCGAACGTGACGATCCATATCGAAGAGGGAGCGGTTTTACTCGGTTCGACCAACCCGTGGGATTACGAAAAAGATCCCTATATCCGCTGGATGGCCATGATTTTTGCAGTTAAACAGAATAATATTGGTATAACAGGCAAAGGAACGATCGACGGGTGTGGATTCCAGACCGCTAATAATATGGTAGACTATATCCAGCGGGGTATTTATGAAGATCCTTTGAAGCTGGGCCGTCCGAATGAAACGAACCGTCCGCAGAACATCACTTTCCGTGAATGCGAAAACGTGACGATCAAGGACATAACCTTGCGGAATCCGGCAAGCTGGAATCAGACTTACGATCAATGCAAGAACGTGTATGTCGATGGCATACACGTTGATAGCAAGTCTTACTGGAATAATGACGGTATTGATATCGTGGATTGTGACGGCGTTGTGTTGAAAAACTCTTTCATTGATGCGGCGGATGATGCCTTTTGTTTCAAGTCGCACGATGCTAAGTGTATGTGCCAGAATGTGGTAGTTGAGAACTGCGTAGGTCGTTCGAGTGCCAATGGATTGAAATTCGGGACGGTATCACGCGGTGGTTTCCGCAATTTTAAGGTGAAGAATATCAAGATATATGATACGTATCGTTCGGCCATAACGTTTGCTGCGGTCGATGGTGCCTTGATTGAGAATATCGAAGTAGACGGAGTTCGCTCTATTCATACCGGAAATGTGATCTACCTCCGTATCGGTGATCGCTGGAGTGCGGGGAAGAGACCAGTTATGAAAAACATCATGATCAAGAATATTTATGCTGAGATCCCGATGGATAAACCGGATGCTGGGTATAATTATGAAGGACCGATCGAGGATCTCCCACGTAATATCTCGCCGGCCAGCATTATCGGACTGTCGGATTATAAGATTAAGGACGTGACGTTCCAGAATATCGAGATTGTTTCTCCTGGTGGCGGTAATCCTTATTATGCATATCGAGGATTGACTCCTGTTGATCTGGATAGCATTCCTGAAATGAGGACTTCCTATCCTGAGTTTTCGCAATTTAAGGAATTACCTGCCTGGGGTTTCTATATCCGTCATGCAGAGGGGATCACGTTTGACAACGTGACGTTCAAAGCTTTGAAAAAGGATTACCGTCCTGCTGTCGTGACGGACGATGCGGAAGGGGTGACATTTAAGAACGTCCGCTTTGTGGAGCCGGAGAGCGAGGGGAAGGAACAGATATTCCCATATAAGTCTAAAGTAATGAAACTAGATTAGAACAAAAGTAAAAAATATGAACAGAAACAAGTTATTTGCAGGTGTGATAGGATTGCTGTTTTTTGCGACGGGGCTTTCCGCTAAGGATTACCAGGCTGTGATGTTCGGCATCAAGTCAGATGGGGTGACGCTCAACACTCGGTCTATTCAACGGGCTGTCGATTATATCAGCGAACAAGGGGGGGACGGTTGATCTTTTATGTCGGTCGCTACCTGACTGGTTCGGTCGAGTTAAAATCCAACGTGACGATTCGTGTCACAGAAGGGGCCGTTCTTGTGGCTGCTCCGTCAGTTTATGATTTGAAGGGTACGGATGGATGCAATGCGCTGTTTTATGCCGTTAAGCAGAAAAACATCGGGATCGGCGGCAAGGGCATCATCGATGGCTGCAATGTGGCGGTACGGGCCAGTATCGAAAAGCAGTTGCAGAAAGGGCATATCAAGGGGGCAGTTTCCGATTATGAACCAGCACTCGTCTGCATGGTGGGGTGCGAGAATGTAAAAATTGAGCAGATCACCTTGCAAGATGCGGGCAATACGGCCGAGGTGTATAAGGATTGTCGGAACGTAGCGGTCGACGAGGTAGTTGTGCATGGAGGAACGTCTCGGCGGAAGGCGGTGTCACTCTCCGGTTGCGACGGGGTGGCAATGACGGACTGTTATTTCGATATGGAGGCAGAACCGTTGCAAACGGATGGCACGTCGCGGCGGCTTTCGTTTGTGAACTGCGTGACGCTGGATGGCAAAAATGTTTCGTGTGAAAAATAAGGGGAGGAAAAACGATGCAAAGAAGAACTTTTATCAAACAGAGTGTTTTATGGACGGCAGCTTGTGCTGCGGGTAGTCGTATGCCGTTATGGACGTTTACGGATGCGGCAGGTGTGAAGGCAAGTGTCGGTTTGCGTTCCGGCGAGTTATATGGATTGTTTCGCGATCCGCAATCAATTTACCGTCCGTTCGTGCGTTGGTGGTGGAACGGAGATAAGGTGGAGGCCGACGAGCTGAAGCGCGAGCTGCATATTTTGAAGGATGCCGGTATCGGTGGTGTGGAGATCAACCCGGTGAAGTTCCCCGGTAATGATACGGATGACTTGGGGAAGCGGTCTTTGTCTTGGTTGAGTGATGAGTGGATCGACATGCTGAAGGTGGCGTTTGACGAGGCAAAGTCGCTTGACATGACGTGCGACCTGATCGTCGGTTCTGGCTGGCCTTTCGGGGGCGAGTTCCTGGAGGGGGATGAGCGGGCGGATCTTGTGGTGAATTATTCCCGGAAGTTGACGGGGCCGATTGATTATGAGGTTTCGCGCGACGGACTGTTCAGTACGGCGGACCCTGCCATCAGTTCACCGTTCCTGGGCAGGAAGATGGAGTTGCTTTCCTTGCAGCTGGTGCCCGAGCCGTTCGGAAGCCTTGACCAGGCCATCGACTTGATGGGCAAGGAGGTTGACGGATCGTTCAAGTTCCGGGTGCCCGACGGCAAGTATGTTCTGTTTGCGCTTGTCAAGATACGGGGGTTCCTGGAGGTGATCAATGGGGCTCCGGGAGCGACCGGTCCAGTGTTGAACCATTACAACAAACCGGCCGTACAGAAATATCTGAACAATATGTCGGACAAGATCCAGCAGCGTCTGGGGCCGTTGTCGGGTCATATTCGGGCGTTGTTTACCGACAGCATGGAGCTGGAGGGGGCGAACTGGTCGTACGACATGGCGGATGAGTTCAAGCGGCGTCGCGGTTATGACGTGCAGCCTTACTTGCCGTTTATCCTTTTCAAGATGGGCAGCATGGGGAATGTGTTGACTTATGAGCCGAAAGTGAAGTTTACTCCGGAATTGGACGACACGATCCAGCGTGTACGGTATGATTTCGAATATACGAAGGCCGAATTGTTGCTCGAACGTTTTACAAAGACATATTTAGACTGGTGTAAGGGGTTGAATGTCAAATCGCGTGCACAAGCTTACGGTCGTGGGTTATTCCCGCTCGAAAATAGCTTGGATTATGATATTCCCGAATGCGAGTCCTGGACGATGACTTGGCTACGGCATCGCTTGGGTGAAGAAATGTCGGAAGAGGATTATCGTCGGGGTCGTGCCTACACAATGGTCAATAAGTATGTGTCATCTGCCGCCCATTTGCGTGGAAAACGCTTGGTGAGTTGTGAGGAGATGACGAACACTTATACCGTGTTCAATATGACATTGGAGTTGTTGAAGATCGGTGGCGACCAGACGGCTATCTCTGGTGTGACACATTCTATTTTCCACGGTTTCAACTATTCTCCAAAAGAAGCTCCGTTCCCCGGATGGATTCGTTATGGGGCTTATTATAACGAGAATAACAACTGGTGGCCGTATTTCAAGTATTATACAGCCTATAAAGGACGCTTGGCTTCTGTTTTGCAACATGGTTCCATGTATGCCGACATTGCCGTCCTGCATCCTGTGGCCGATATGTGGAGTACGTTGGGGATGCAGAACGAACCTTTCCCCTCGACCACCAACGTGATGTATAAGACATTGGTATGGGAAGCGATCCATAAAAACGGCAGCGGTTGCGATTATGTTTCCGAATCGATCATCCGGGATGCCGAGATGAAAGAGGGGTGCCTGTGCTATGGTCCACGTAGATATAAGACGCTTTTTCTGATCGAAGTGGAAAGTATGGAACCTGCTACCGCGCGTAAATTGTATGATTTTGTGGTCTCTGGCGGGCGTATCTTCTGCATTGAGGCTTATCCGCATAAATCTGTCGGCCTGAAGGATCATGACAAGCACGATAAGGAAGTGCAGGAATGGGTGGAAAAGATGAAGCAGATGGACGGACGTTTTATATTGCTTCATAAGCCGGAAAAAGACTTTGTTGGTTGGTATCAGGATGTTCAGAAAGAGTATGGGCTGACTCCGTATATGACGATCGAAAAACCTGATCCTTATCTGATGCAGAACCGTTATCAGGGGGATAACAGGGAAGAAATGTTCTTTTTCAGTTATGCGCATCGTTATAATTCGCATCAGACCCGTATTTCCTTCAGCAACGAAATTGTAAAAGGTCGTCAGGGGTGGGTGTGGGATCTGGAAACGGGCAAACGGTACCGGTTGCCGTTGGATGCTGCCAACAGTTTCCTGTTCGACTTCGGTCCGGCTGATTCTCTCTTGATCATGTTCGATAAACAGAAGAGAGGGAATGATTATAAGCCACTGCCCGCTTCTGGCGAGGGTTTAAAAGATCTTTCGTCCGACTGGGATGTTGAGTTCCGTCACAGCCGTGAGAATACAGTACAGAATACTCATTTCGACAAACTGAAGGATTTGAAGGATACGGACTATGTGAACTTTTGTGGAACGATTGTTTATAGAAAGAAAATCAATGTATCTTCACCTGCCGGAATGGTGCTTAACCTTGGGTTGGTGCATGGCGTGTCGGAAGTGTTCGTGAACGGGCAGAGTTGTGGTGTCAAATGGTATGGTCGCCGTATCCATCCGGTTGCGGCCAAGTTGAAACAGGGGGAGAATTCGGTTGAGGTACATGTAGTAACTGTTATGGGAAACTATATGAAGACGCTGAAGGATAATAAGATTGCTCAGGCGTGGACCCGTAGGCAGGATGTTGTGCAGTCGGCGGGATTGGTCGGACCGGTTACTGTTTATAGTATTGAAAGTTGAGAATTAAAAATTAAGAAATTAGGAATTTGAAGAGCTATGAATGTGATTAAAAAAATAATGATCCTGTGCTTACTGACGGGAATGGTGATTCCGGTGTGGGCAAAAGATTACCAGATGACTATGTTCGGGATCAAGTCGGATGGGACGACCATGAATACCCGTTCCATACAAAAGGCGATCGACTTTATTTCCGAGAGCGGGGGTGGACGTCTGGTGTTTACTGTCGGACGTTATCTGACCGGCAGTATTCATCTGAAGTCAAATGTGACGATCCATTTGGGAGAGGGGGCTGTGTTGGTCGGTTCCACTAATCCTTATGATTATGATATGGAACTGAATGCTTGGTATGGCTTGATCCTGGCGAACAAGCAGGATAATATCGGTATCACTGGCAAAGGGGTGATCGACGGTCGTGGACGTGAGCTTGCCAATAACTTTATCAACCAGGTTTATTCAGGGGTGATCAAGGATAAGTTGCAGTTGGGACGTGTTGCCAACCGTCCGAAGCTGGTTTATCTGCGTGAATGCAAGAACGTGGAGATAAAAGGAGTGACGATGATGAATCCGGCTTTCTGGACACAGACCTATGACCAGTGCGAGAATTTATTGATTGATGGGATCACGGTGCATAGCCGTGCTTACTGGAATAACGATGGGATGGACATTGTCGATTGCAACGGCGCGTTAATCCAGAACTGTTATGTAGATGCGACCGATGATGCAATCTGCTTGAAATCCCATAGTGCCGATGCCGTTTGCCAGCATATCGAGGTGCGCAATAATACTGCTTGTTCAAGCGCAAGCGGTATCAAGTTCGGAACGGCTTCGACGGGTGGCTTCAAGAACATAAAGATCATCAATAATACTGTATTCGACACGTTCCGTTCGGCCATAACGATCCAGGCGGTTGATGGCGGGCAGGTTGAAAATGTGGTAGTGGATAGCCTTCGTTCCATCAATACCGGAAATCCCATCTATTTGGTCGTGGGAGAACGCCGTGAGGGACGTCGCAGCCGAATGGACAACGTGCATATCTCGAATGTCTATGCCGAAGTTCCGGCGACAAAACCGGATGCCGGGTATGAATATGAGGGGCCGACGGAAGATAATCCGCGCAATGTCTCACCTTCCGGTATTGTCGGCTTGCAGGATAATATGATTACGAATGTTTCCATCGAGAATGTCGAGATCGTCTATCCGGGTGGTGGCAATCCGTTGTATGCCAAAGTGGGTTTGAATGAATTGGACAAAGTACCGGAAATGCCGAAGGCCTACCCGGAGTTCTCTCAGCATAAGGAGTTGCCGGCCTGGGGATTCTATGTCCGTCATGCCAATAGGGTCGTTTTCAAGAATGTAAAGTTGACGGCTTTGAAGAAAGATTATCGTCCAGCCATTGTGTTGGATGATGTGCATAATGGTATCTTTTCTAAGATTAAAGTGAAAGAACCATCTGTTGGCAAAAAAGAAAAGATTTATGTTTATAAGTCGACAGAGATCAAGAAGTAAATAAAGCATACTTGTAAATTTGAACAAAGCGTAGCGAATCAGGAAACATCTTCGTTACGCTTTGTTTTTCTATGTCATCGAACCAACAATACCGGGTATGGACGTTATTCTACTGTCAATGTTAGTTTCTGTAAATCCTCGTCTGCGGATGAAGAGCCGACCATAATTGTAAAATCGCCGGGTTCGACCTCCCATACTTTACGGCTCGTATAAAATTTCAGGTCATCTGGGGTAATCGCAAACTCGATGTTCTTGGTTTCACCTGCTTTCAGAGATACGCGTTGGAATCCTTTCAATTCTTTGACAGGCCGAGTAACGGATGCATATTCATCCCGGATATATACTTGTACGATTTCTGTTCCGTTCATCTCCCCCGCGTTTGTTACATCGAAAGAAAGTGTTATCGACTCGTCTTTTTTGATTCTATTTTTCGAAAGAACGGGTTTCCCATATCGATAAGACGTATAACTTAATCCATATCCGAATGGGAAAAGATAACCGGTATGTGTCAGAGCGAACTGACGGGAATATTGGGAGGACTTGTGGTTGTAAATTGTCTGGACTTGTCCGACATTATAAGGAACTGTTACCGGTAGTTTACCGGAAGGATTCACATCGCCGAACAGCACTTCCGCAATAGCCTGTCCGCCCATCATGCCTGGTTCCCAGGCTTCGAGGATGGCCGACAGATGTTCGTTCGCCCAAACTACGCTTAACGGCCGACCGTTAAGCATTATCAGAACAGTTGGCTTCCCTGACGCGTAGATTTTTTCAAGTAACTCCTGTTGTAGTCCGGGGAAATCCAGATTATCCCGGTCACAGTTTTCGCCGCAGGTACGTCCTTTACTTTCATAACGTTGGGCGTTTTCACCGATCACGACAATGTTCAGATCTGCTTCCTTTGCCTTGTGTCCAGCTATTTCGATGTCTTCCGGCTGGATGTTTGTGATTACACCAGAGAAACATAGTGAATCGATAGCAGCATCCGGACAGGCGGCGCGAATGCCTTCATAAACTGTTATCACGTTATCGTCCGGTTGCGGCATTACCCAATCACCCAAAATTGTCTGGCTATCAGCATTGGGGCCTGTGATGAAAATCTTCTGATACACTCCTTTTTTTAGGGGAAGCAACCCGTCGTTTTTCAATAAGACGAGTGACTGCCGTGCTGCTTCCAAAGCTGTCTGTCGGTGCTTGGAGGGGGCAATCAGGGCACGAGTACCCGGAATGTCCACTACTGGATTTTCAAACAACCCTAACAGGAATTTCGCTTCTAATATTTTATGGACAGCCTTGTCAATCCGTACTTCCGAGATGTGACCGTCTCGTACGGCAGTCAGGATTGTTTCGAAAAACTTGTCACCTTGCATGTGCATATCGATACCGGCCTCTACCGAAACTCGAAAAGCCTCTTCTTCACTTGGCAGATAATGGTGCATGGAGTACATGCGCTCAATGTCCATCCAGTCGCTGACGATAAATCCCTTGAAACCTATCTCATCGCGAAGCAGATCATTCAGCAACCAATAATTACCGTGGCAAGGGATACCGTTCAACTCGTTATGAGCCGCCATCACAGTAAAAACGTTTGATTGGACCGCCGAGATGAAAGGTGGCAGGAAAACTTCGCGTAATTTTTGTTCCGACATATCCATCGGAGCAGCATTGATGCCTCCCATGGGTTCACCACCGCCTATCAGGTGCTTGGCACATGCTAGTACGCGTTCTGGTTCTACACCGTAACGGCCCTGTAAACCATAAATCAAACTTGTCCCCCTTTGGGTAACCAAATATGTATCTTCGCCGAACGTCTCCCCGATACGCCCCCAACGGGCATCGCGTGCCACATCCAGATTCGGATTGAAAGCCCAGTGCATACCGCTGGCACGCATTTCACAGGCAGTTTCCTGACCGCTTTTTTCTAATAGGTCGGGGTTGAAAGTCGATGCCATACCAATAGCGGTCGGATAGATTGTACAGCCAGCATGAAGCCCATTGCCGTGAATTGCGTCAACACCAATCAGAAGAGGTATTTTCAGCCGAGTTTGTCGGGCAACCTGCTGCAAGGCGTTCGCTTCTTCCACTGAGAGGACATGAAGGAAAGAGCCGATTTCGCCTTTCCGCACTTTGTCTATGATTGTCTGAAATTTTAGTCCGAATGCGTTGGAGTCGATATTTCCCATGTCATTGCTGTTTTGATCGGACTTTTTCTCGTTCTGTTTGACATGACCGGGACCTACGTACTGGCACATTTGTCCGATTTTTTCTTCTAGTGTCATCTCTTTCAGCAACAAGGCTGCACGTTTTGCAGGAGGAAGAGATGTGTCATGATAATTTTTTTCAATAGAAGCGGACATCAAGAAGAAACTTCCCGCAAATACTGCTCCACAAAACAGGGAGTGACTGACAAGCTTTGTATTCATGTTACTGAATTTTTTTATTTTCGTGATAAAGATAACTTTAGAAATATCCGTGTGTTTTCACATCTCCATATTTGAGAGCAATCTCAACCCGTTTAACAGTGAATATTTTATCTTTTTCAGACTGGAAGCCGATGCGGTTATATCCTTGCTTGAGAACTTTTTCTGGCAAGATAAAGGCATAATCTTTTTCTTTCCCTTCTAGGCCACGTTCTTTGTCGTACAAGTGAACGTAGGTTGGCATTTCTTTTTCAACCGTTTTCCCATTTACTGTCAGTTTGCAAGTTATCGGATGACTGGTACGGATGAATAGGATTACTTCTTCCGGATAGCCTTCTTCTACAGCGTCACCAATGTAAATATCTACATCTTTTTGTTCTCCATTCTTTATTTTTAGAGGGAGTGGGGAGTTGTGATTTATTTTATATTCATTACCAACGTTTGACAACATATAGATTTTATTACGTCCTTTCAATGTCTCCAGTGAACCTAATTCCTGAAGTAGCTCCGGCATCATGACTCGGCAAACTTGGTCGCCATCTTCTAAGTACAGTTTCCCATCATGTTCGGTATTAAACGCGCCGAAATAATAATTGAACAGGTAGATTCCGTCTGCCCCTTGTGAGAGAATGTGAGAACACATGCCCCTGTGCATACCGTGTGACCAAGGTTCTCGGGGACGGTATCCTCCATCGTCGATCGAGCTATAGAACGGAATATTGAGGTCTTCCCCTAATTCTTTTCGGAATTGGGCTACCGGCATGGCAGGGTCTCCTCTCCAATGAACACCTGTACTGATGAAGTCCAGTAGTCCGAGGCGAAGCCATTCACGTATATCCAGTCCTTTCATCATGTTTTGTTCGACCGTAGGCGCTACACGTGCAGAGAGCAGGATTTTTCTACCTTGTTTAATCGAAGTTTCATCCACTTTTTGTCGGATATCTTTTACTAATTGTGTCATAAGTGGTGCGTTCTGAGGTCCGGTTCCTGATTTGAAGTAAACGATAAAACGCATGAAGTCGAGATCATATCCGTCGATTATATCGCTATAGTTTTCCAATTGTTCCGTAATAATTGCTAGTTTACGATCACGTACTTCTTTTATTGTGAAGTCGAGAGCTCCAGCACTGTTGTAACCTTGTGTTGTGTCGTTCAGCCAGTATTCCGGATGTTGAATCCAGAAATCGGTGTATAAGATAGGGCAATGTGTTGTCGTATCATTGAAATGAAGGTCGTTCATTCGGTAAGTAATAAATGTTTCCATTCCTTTTGCCTTGGCTCTTCTTAGGGTGTGGTCAATAATATCTGTACCTTCTTTTTCCAAAGCCAGGTGATTCAGATAGTATTGGCGGAAAGAGTTATATTGAGCCGTGTCACAACCGCAATCCAACGTTCCGTTTAGATCGTCTCCCATTACGTGCCCATATTTGGATCGGGTATAGAAGAAATCGCTACCAGAACACATCATATAGGTTGTGACCTGTGAGTTTGCTACCATGTCAACACTGGAGTCCAGATCGGCGAGCGTAAGTGGACGGTATTTGAACCAACGGTTTCCTAAAAGATCTGAACCATCATTGTTGTGGATAATTCGAAATGTCCGTTCTGATGTTTTTTTTACATCGGGTGTACAGGCAAAGAATACTTGTACACAGAAAAGAATTGAGAGATAGTTAATTATAAGTGATTTCATATGATATGTAATTAATTTTTCAGTGAATATGCTTTTTCATCTTCCGTAAACAGCCTTTTCTTATTAGGGCTCGATGCCATCTGGAAGACAAGTTCGCCTCCGTTCATGATGTCTTGGTGGGTGATATACGCCTTTTTGTAAGGTTTACCGTTCAGGGTGACAGATTTGATGTAACGGTTCTTGTCGTTGACTTTATCCGCTCTGATTGTAAATGCTTTTCCGTTTTCCAGGTTTACCTTCATATAAGAGAGGTAAGGAGCTCCAATGACATACTGGTCGGTTCCTGGACATACCGGATAGAATCCCATAGCCGAGAAGATGTACCAAGCGGACATCTGACCGCAGTCGTCGTTGCCGCATAAGCCGTCGATATTGTTGCGGTACATACGGTTCATGATCTCACGAATCCAGTATTGTGCCTTCCACGGTTCGGTAGTCCAACTATATAAATAAGGAATGTGGTGACTTGGTTCGTTGCCGTGAACATAAGTGCCGAGTAGACCTTCGCGTGTCACATCTTCAGTTTTGGAAAAAAACTTATCCGGTAGATGCATGGTGAACAAGGAGTCCAGTTTCTTGATAAAGCAGTGGTTACCTCCCATCAACCGGATCAGATCGGACGGAGCCTGCGGAACATAGAAAGAATAGTTCCAGGCATTTCCCTCGATAAAACCTTGTCCGTGTGTGCTGAGTAGGTCGATATTCTCCTTCCAGCTACCGTCTTTGTATCGTGGACAAGCGAAACCAAGACTGGGTTTAAACACGTTCTGGTAGGAGAGGGCACGTTTCTTGTAAGTATTGGCAATCTGTTTGTCTCCTAATAAGAGAGCTGTATGATAGATCGTCCAGTCTTCATATGCATTCTCCAACGTGATGGAGGCGGAAGTGGAGGATTTGTCGAAAGGAACATATCCTAATTGTTTATATTCATCCGTGTGATCATAATACGGGATGTTTGAACTGCTGACCATCGCCTTGATTGCCTCTTGTTTGTTGATCGGTAAACCTTTGGTGATGGCGTCGGCTAGGACTGAAACTGAGTGATAACCGATCATACACCAGTTTTCGTTTCCCATGTGCGACCAGACTGGAAGCAGGTGATGCACACTTTGGTTGTAATGGGTGAGCATCGATTTCACAAGGTCCGTGCTGACATCTCGTTTGATGATGTTGAATAATGGATGCAAAGCTCGGTATGTGTCCCAGACTGAAAATACGGTGTAGTTTGTAAAGCCTTCAGCCTGGTGTATATTGTGGTCGATCCCTCGGTATTTTCCGTCGACATCCATATAAATAGACGGGTTGATCATCGTATGGTACAAAGAGGTATAAAGCATGGCTAGCTGGTCGTTACTGCCCTTCGCATCAATGATGGACAGTGCGTTTTCCCATTTTTCGTTCGTTTCCTGGTGGATCGTATCAAATGATTTACCGCTAACCTCTGCTTGCAGGTTCTTTACGGCTCCGTCTGTTCCGACAGCCGAAAGTGCCACTTTGATTTCAAGTGGGGTATTTCCTTCTTTGAACTCGAAATAAGAAACAACTTTGCGTCCGCCGATTTCGGGAAAGTTTTCTGCTGTCTTGAAACGTCGGAAACCACCTGGGTAGTTGACCTTTTCCCGATCTATATATCCGTAATGGATGATCGGCTGGGAGAACGAGATTGCAAAATAGGTATAGTTTACACGGCTCCATCCATTAGTGATGCGGTAACCGGTAACCAATGTGTCGTTTTCGACCCGTAGATTCGCCCACAATACCTTACCGTCGTAATTGTAGATACCGTGATTGAGGTCGAGTATCAGTTGCTTCTTTTGATCGGTTGGATAGGTGTATTTATGAATACCGGTCCGTTCGGTTGCCGTCAGTTGCACTTTGATCTGGTTGTCAACCAGTAACACTTCGTAGTAGCCCGGACGGGATATTTCGGTATCATGGCTGAATCGGGAACGATAGCCGCTGTCCGGATTATCGGCCGTACCGGGATTGATCTGCAATTTCCCGGTGAAAGGCATCAACAGGATATCGCCGAGGTCGGAATGTCCTGTTCCACTGAAATGCGTATGGCTGAAGCCGACGATGGAACTGTCCTTATGTTGGTAGCCTGCACAGTATTCATACACGCGAGGTTGATAGACACCGTTGATGTTGTGAGGAATGGTATCGGTATCAGGACTTACTTGTACGATGCCGAATGGGGCGCAGGCACCAGGAAATGTATGTCCCATCCCGTTTGTTCCGATGATCGGGTTTACCAGATCGGTCTTTTGCGCCATAACCGGCATAGTCATGCAGGTAAGAGCGATAATCAGTGATTTCATTTGTTTTTGCATATGTGTTTTTCTTATTTTCTGGAATATTCAAAAATAAGCAAAGTCGCAAATATGTAAATGTATTTTTTGTCAGATTTATTTAGATATTTGGCTAAATGGCGGAAAACTATAACATATCTGTGAATCGACTCATAATATATGATTTAGTTTAGCTGGTATAAGAATAGGGAAATAATGCTGATTTTGCAGAAGCTGTTTTTGCTGAGAATCCCGAGTTGCCGGTGGTACGTGGAGATATGTCTGACAGTTGGGTACATGGCGTAATGTCTAATCCGCAGGCAACCCGGACTGCAAGAAGAGTACGTCCCCTGATGCCTTTGCTGGAAACTTTGCATACACAGGAAAAGGAATGGGGAATCATGCCTTACGAAATTGATGAAGACTTGGCTTATATATATGATAAAAGCCTGATGTACGGCGAACATACCTGGGGACTTGCCAACCAGCATTTTGTTCCCGGCTTAACCGGCAAAGACTGGTATAAGATGTATGTTACCGGTTTGGACCCTGCGTATGCCCGGATGAAAGAGTCATGGAAAGAACATATCGGGTATATTGAAGATGCTGAGCAGGCTTTGCGGCCGGAACTGGAGAATGAACTTGCTACGTTGACAGAGAATGTTGCTCAGGAAGGTTTCCGTTTCGTTGTATACAATCCGCTTCCATGGGAACGTGGAGGGATGGTGAATTTTGTATTACCGTCACAAGGTTCTATCAAAGAGGCTTATGTGAAAGAAGTGGGGACCGGTCGTATCTATGACCTGAAAGTGTATGGTGCCGATTCAAAACGCCTGGGTACTTTCTTCGCCGAAGGTATACCGGCAAATGGCTATAAGACATATATCCTGACAGATGAGTCACCTGCCCAAGTCGAAAACTCATTAAAAGGGGAAGAACAGGCTAATTATATAGAGAACAAATGGTACAAAGTCTCATTTGACAAAAAGAAAGGATGCATCAGGAGTATCTGGGATAAGACAAACAAGCGGGAATTAGTGGATGACCAGTCTGAAAATGGTTTTGGCTCTTATGTGTATGAAAGATACGACAAAGAGCAATCATACCGCTATCTGAAAGAATATATATATGACAAATACAAAAATTCTCATTATCAGATAACAGGTAAAAGTACCTATTTGGATGAACGGACAAAAGGCATACATGAATCTCCCCGGGATATGGAATTTCATGTGGAGTACCATAAGTCATCCATCCGTGGCGTGTTAACTCCTTCTGCATTTGTCGGAGAGGAAAAACATACGGCTGGCCTGACCGTGACGCTTTACGAGAATATGCCTTGTATAGATGTGAAACTTTCCGTAATCAATAAGCCGGCAACGGAAGAACCTGAAGCCGGATGGATTGCATTGCCGTTTAAAACAAAATCTCCGGAATATCGGGTTGGACGTATCGGTTCGGTTGTCGATCCGGCCAAAGATTTGATAGAAGGCAGCCAGTTTAATTATATCTGGTCCAATTCGGGAATAATGATAAAAGATGAGGAGTATTCCGTTGGTGTTTGCCCGATAGATGCACCTGCATTTGTTTTGGGCGATTTGGATTTTATGCATTATGCCGATACCTATGAAAATCCCCGGTCGCATGTGTACTTCAACTTGTTTAATAATCGTTGGAATACAAACTTTGCTTCTTTTTGGAATGGCAACCTGACTTCGGAAGTCCGTCTATGGGTGAACCCGAAGAATGCAGATGATGAGTCCGGTTTAATAACTCCCGCATGGGAAACCCGTCTGCCTTTGCAGGTCGGAATCGCCACCTGTCCTGCCGGTAAATTGCCGATAATGAACGAAGGCGTGAAAATATCCCGTAAAGGAGTACTGTTAACGGCTTATGGCAATAATCCTGACGGTGGTGGCAAATTATTGCGTGTATGGGAACAAAGCGGTGAAAGTGGTCTCTGTGAAATCTCTTTGCCGGTAAAGAGAGATGGAGTGGCACAACCTGTGAATTTGAGAGGCGTTCCCAATGGAAATCCAGTCAAGATACAAAATGGTGTATTTAAACATAGAATTGAGCAAGTTTGAACCTGCCAGTTATTTGATCTATTAATTAAACTACCGTATCGGGAGAAATGGGATATTTTCAAGTGTGACATCAGTAAGCAATAATAATCCACTGATTTAGCAGTTATTTGCTATTTTTTAATAGAGATAGCAACTTTTATATTTGCGTTGTTAAATCTGTACATAAAGTATATACCAATGAAAATAAAGAGAACAACATTAACAGTAGCATTAGTCGTCCTATGTTTTTTCGCAGAAGCGAAGGTCAAACCTGTCGTACATTATAATTTCGGTAAATCGGGAAATGTGACCTATGCGGTGGCTCCCGATAAATTAAAACCGGTAACCGGAACGGGAGAGCTAACCGCTTTAGGCCGTCCTGTTTTCTATGCCGATGCTCCCGGTAACAAAAAAATGAAGGGAGAAGGAGGTCTTTTATTCAATGGTGACGGGGATGGTTACAGATTGGCGAATCCATTTGGAACACCTGCGGAGAATCAAATGCTGGAAGTGTGGGTGAAGCCGCGTCATAATAGGCAAAGAGAGCAGAAGAAGCATTCGTCCCAGGTTGTTGTGGCTAATGGTAACGGAAAAGAAGGATATGTAATTGTCCGAAAAGGAGATAAATGGCAATTAATCTCCGGAAGTTCCGGTGTTGTGACTATCGGCGAGGTTGCCGAAGATGTATGGACCCATCTGGCAATGGTAGTGGATGGCGAGAAAGGTTCCGTATGGCTGAACGGAAAGAAGACCGGTATCTTTAATCCTACCAAGGCGATTGCTTCCAACTTCTCGATTGCTGTATCTGAAGAAGGAAAGGAGGCATTCTATGGTGAAATATATGAGGTCAGATATAGTACGTTTACCGCAGGGAAGTTTGACCCTGACTCTGATTTTTTATTGGATTACAAGAAGATAAAGGAACAAAGCAAACAGCGTCTGGCTGAGCGACAATCCCTGGTTCGCCAACTGGAACAAGAGGGGGCGGGTAAGGAAATCGTATCGGAATTGCCGAATCTCCGCCAACAAAAAGATTGGTTGATTGAACCCGTAGAAAGCCAATGCCGTAGGTACGTGCAGAAGTCGGACGATGGAGTGACTTCGATGTTTCAACTGAACAACGGACTGATTTCCCGTACTTTTTATGTCGGTGAGAACCTGGCTTGTGTGGGGTATAAGAATCATTCCAACGAAGCGGAGTATCTTCGGGCCGTAAAACCCGAAGCCCGTGTATGTATCGACAGTGTATGGTATGAAGTCGGAGGGCTGAAAGAACAGCCGGAGTTATCCTATTTACTGGATAGCTGGTATCCGCAACTGGAAGCATCCGACCTGGCATTTACATTGGAAAAGGTGGAAACAGGAATGCCGCTGGAACGTTACCCATGGACCCGGAAGTTTAATGCTGTTTCTACCGATTGGCCCGCCAAAGGGTTGCGTATGGAAATGACATTTGTCCCGACAGGGAACATGCCCGCCGTAAAGGATGTAAAAGTGAAAGTCATTTATGAGATTTATCAGGGTTTGCCGGTTATGGCAAAATGGATTGAAGTTATCAACGAAAATGATACGAATATAGTGCTGAATGATATGGAATGCGAGGTATTGGCTGTTAATCAGGACCAGGTAAAACGCATCCATGTCGAAAGCGATTTCTCTTTTGCACTGGTGAATGCCGATATAGAAGGCAGTGCACTGATGCATTATGCCGGAACTCCCAAAATCTACCATGTCGGCAGTTCTACGACCAGATGGATGGTGGATAAGGAGTATAATACCTGGGCCAGCCACAATCAGGCGGAGGATAAGTTTTTAGGATTTCCTCATCATAATCTGTTGATAAGCACATTGCCGATGGGGCCCAATACCCGGATAGGCAAGGATAGCCCGTTCAAATCTTATATCACTTTCGAGTTGTTGCAGGATAGCGACGATCGTGAAAGGCAATCGTTGGGACATCGCCGGATGTATAAGAAACTGGCTCCCCAGACAACCGAATCGTTGATTGCGGGAGGTATTACCTCTCACGATGAGGAGAAACTGAAGTCTTTCATCGACCAGATGTCGGAATTGGGACTTGAACAGCTGGATATTCAGGCGTGGCCGGGTGTCAGCCATGATAATCTGGATTCTGCTTATGTGCAATTATGGCGTAGAGTCGCTTCTTATGCCAAAAAACGGGGTATTGTCATGGGTGGTTATGAGTTGCAGGTCGCTTCCCGCGGACGAGGAAAAGAGGTGGATTGCATCCATCCGGAGACGGGAAAACCGGGTAGTCTTTTCGGACAAAGTGTTTGTATTGCCAGCCAGTGGAAAGATACCTATTATCCGAAGATGTGGGAGTTCTTCGATAAGACGGGTTTTATGACTTACAATATGGATGGCCCGTATCATGGCGACCCTTGTGCTTCAACCGTCCACCTGCATCATGCCGGCTTGGAGGATTCACAGTGGCAATAGTGGAAAACGCAGGTGGAAGTGATCCATGAATTACAGCGCAGAGGCATGTATATACCTATTCCCGACTGGTATTTCCTGAACGGACAATGTTCGACAGGAATGGGATATCGTGAAGCGAGTGCTAACCTGACTCCGCAACAGCAGTTATTATTAGGACGTCAGTATATCTATGACGGAACCTGGCATAAGATACCGCCTATGGGGTGGATGACCTTGCAGTTAGTCGGTTTCTATACGAATGATCCGCGTGTCGGTCTGGAACCGTTATGCGAAAATCTGGACCGTTATGAGCAACAATTGATTCAGTTTCTGGGAAGTGGTTGCCATCTGACTATCCGTGGAAATCGTTTATACGATACCCCGGAGACAAAACAGTTGGTATCTAAATGGATTAACTGGTTTAAAGAGTACCGTGATATTCTTACGTCGGATATTATTCATGTCAGCCGACCGACCGGACGCGATTTGGATTGCATGATGCATGTAAATCCGTTTATCAAACACAAAGGGATGGTTATCGTCTTTAATCCGACCGACCGCGATATAACGAAAGAAATGCGTCTTCCGTTGTATTATACCGGATTGAAAGGAAAAGTAACGATTATAACCTCCGATGGCTCTAAAAAGAATTACCCGTTGGATCAGAACGGAAATTTACTTCTTCCGGTATCTGTAACAGCACAGGGTACTTCTTGGTTTTTAATAGAGGAGTAATGTAAATAGCCGAACAAACGAAATTAGGTCGGTTTGAACCTTAAAAATGTAAAAAAAGACTGTTGCATATAAATCTTACCGGAGTGGTAGGTGTATTTATTATAGAATGGTAATCTTATTGGGAGATAGTTGTTAGTCGATAAGTGGAATTTGTAAAATGCGTTTAAAGTAATAATCAGGTTTGATATGAATCTATACAAGTGTGTTTTTATATGTGCTCTTTGTCTTTTGTCGGGAGCTCATGTTGGTGTCATTGCACAACAAGCTTCATGGCTTCCGGAAGTAAAGAATGCGAATAAGCCTATTCGTTTACTGGAGTGTACATACAATGAAGCAGAGTTAAAGCAAAGTAAGGAGGTTAGTACGACCACCGATTGGGATGTCCGTACGGAACAGACTGCGGTGAAAGATGGTAAAACGTATACCTTCACCTTTACCGCCAAACAGGATATGAAAGATGCCGGAGTGGCCGTTGCTTTCGACCAATATGGCTGGACGAGCGATAATTACGTGATGATTCCCTCTTCCGTGTACAATGGAAACCGGCAGCGTATCGTCAACCGTGCGTATGCGACCGGACTGGATAATACCGATTACCGTCGGAAAGATCTGGCACTGACCTCTAACCCTATTCCTCAATTGTCCCCGGAATATGGTGCCGGTTCCCGCCTGGAAGTGAATATAAGTAATACGGCAACTCCGGCTATCACGATCCTGGACCGGGCAAAACAAAAGGGTATATTCCTGTTGACCGACCAGGGTATAGACTGGAATAACCAGGTGTTGGACCATGCCCTGATCGTGGAGGAAACTCCCGACAGAAGTGTGGCTTCATTTATCATCAGTGCTCCGGGGGTACGTGAACGGAAGCCTGAATTTATCGGTTTCAGCAAAAGTCCCGACCGGGGCGTACAGGTAAAGAAAGGCGATCAGATCGTTATCCGGGTAACGGAAGTGACTTTCCCTTGTAAAGATGTACCTGAACTGCTGGCCCGTTTCATGAAAGACCGTAAGTCGCATGCGGGCGGAGAAGCGCCCCGCAACCTGATGCCGATGAGTGAAGTGTTGACCCGTATGGTGAAAAATATCGATGACCGTTACTATATCGGCGACCAGTGGCAATACTATTGCCCGGAAAATGCCAATTGGATGTCGTACGGTTGGATAGGCGGCCTGATGAATACGTATCCGATGCTGGCTTTGGGTGATGCGGAACATCTGCAAAAAGTAAAGAACACATTCGATTTCGCCTTGCCGCGTGCCAAAGGGAAAAGCGGATATTATTATGATGTGCTGGGAGCAGACGGAAAGCCTTTTTCCCGGGATGCCGCCGCCAATCATCCGGGAGTCGGACTGACCCGTAAGAACGGGGATATCCTGTATTGGATGGTTAAGCAGTTTATGTTGCTGAAAGAACAGGAAAAAGCCAATGCTATCGACCCAGAATGGGAAACCAATGTACGGCTTCTGGCGGATGCCTTCGTCAATACCTGGAAGAAACATGGGACATGGGGAAATTACCTGGACGTAGAATCCGGCGATATCGCTGTTTACAATACGACCAGTGGGGCCATGGCGGTGGCCGGCCTGGCATTGGCCTCCGGCTATTATAATAATCCGGATTATCTGAAGGTCGCTTGTGAAGCGGCAAAAGATTACTATGATAGTTTCGCATTGGTCGGTTTTACTTCCGGTGGTTGCGGTGATATCCTGCAAAATGCGGATTCGGAGACGGCAGTTGCTTTGATGACTTCCTTGATGACATTGTATGAAGTAACCGGTAAGGAACAATATCTGAAACAGTCGGCCGACCTGGCAAACCTGTGTGCCACCTGGACTGTCTCTTTCCCTTACCGCTTGCCGGAGAATACTCCCCTGGCAAAGTTGGGGGCAAACCTGACCGGAGCCGTATGGGCCAGTACGCAGAATAAGCATGGTGCTCCCGGTTTCTGTACCCAGTCCGGCGATGCCTTGTTCAAATTGTATCGCTCGACCGGCGATGCCTCGTATGCCGAACTGTTGCGTGATGTCATCCATGCGCATGCCGAAGGTATCCAGCCGAATGGAAAGATTACGGAACGTCTGACCTATTGCGATGCCGACAGCCGGGGTTCACGTGGCGACGGCGGACAGACGGGTTGGAACGAGACGAACGGTGCCCTGATGGCGTTGGAAATCCCCGGTATTTATGTGCGTACCGACCTCGGTTCGTTGTACATCTTCGACCATGTGGAAGCGAAAATAGTAAAGCAAAACAACAAGCAGACGGTTCTTCAAATTACAAATCCTACTGCCTATGACGCCACCGTAACAATCTTTGCCGAGAATGCGGAACAGGCTTCCCGCCCTCTGGGTGATAACGCTTTCCTGCAATGGAAAGACAAGGTGACGGTAAAGGCCGGTAAAACGGTAAACTATAAAATGAAAACAAATTAATATGATACCTTATATGGATAATATGTGTAAGAAATGTCTCTCTCTCCTGGCTGTATCCTTGACGCTTTTCGGTTGTACGACCGAAAAGACATGGGATTTTCAGACCGATTATTTCAGTATCGGCATTAACGACAAGGGGTATATCACGAGTATGAAGAATACGACTGTCTCCCCGAACCGCGAGTTCAGTCCTGCCGACAAACCCTCTCCGTTGTTGTCGCTCTATGATAGTGAAAAGAAAGTGTATTATACGCCCCAAAAGGCCGTTTATAATGCAGAGGCTGATTGCTTTACCCTCGAATACCCGAACGGTTCGGTAGCAACGATAACCCTGCAACCGGCCGATAAATATTTCAAACTGACCCTGAACAGCCTCGAACCCCGGAATGGCATCGACTGCATCCAATGGGGTTCCTATTATACCAATATCGACAACCTGTTGGGCGAAATCATCGGAGTGGCCCGCGATACCAGCGATGTAGTCAATTACAGCATCGGTATGCTTGCCCTCAACGACAATACCATTGGCGGTACCGCCGATATAGAAGGGGATGCGGCTCCATTCCAATATATCATTCACACGCCCGACGCGAAACGTTTCCCGTTGCCGGATAGCCTGCATGAAGGACAGGTGTTTACACTGGGCGGAAACGGTATCAGCGACGTCGCTTTCTATGCCAATAAAGAACCTTATTACCGCATCATGTACGGAAATGCCGCGATGGTCGATAGTCTGGGACGTATCTTTTTGAATTATCAGTCGCGCGACCGTACGAAAAGCCGTCAGGTTCATTATTCCCTGATACCCAATATGCCGGCCAATATTCCGAACCATATCGATGTGGAGCCGATTCCGGGAGTCGATTTTATCGGTTCTTCCATCGCCTTGTGGGGAAGTCCCGACAGCACGGCTTTGATGGACGTGATACAGGATATCGTCCTGTCCGAAGGATTGCCTCATCCGACTGTCAATGGGAAATGGATTAAAGACCCAGCTGCCTATTCGCCCGATGTTATGACCAGCGGAAACCAGTACGACAGCATCATTTCCTATACCGCCAAACTCGGTTTCCCGGCTATCCATGCCTACGACCAGGGCTTCTTGCGTCCCGACCGTGCCAATGAAGGTTATCTGGACGGCAGGAACCAGGAAAAGAAACCTTTCCGCTTTCACTCTGGTAACAAATCCCACCGTGAATTTGCCGACATGGCGGCCGCGAAAGGCATCATGCTGGGACGTGTCAATATAACGAATTCACTGGCACCGGGCACGAAGGATGCCAGCCCTGTCCCGAGCGATAGCCTGTGTTATCAGCAGAAACGCATCTTGATGAAAGACCTTTCTCCCGAAGATACCGTTATCATTGTGGACGATCCTACCTATCTGGAAGAAATAGCCAGCTGGGAAGGACATTGTGAAAATCTGAACATGGTAAAGATCGGCGGCGAACTGATTCATTACCTGGGTGTCTCCGAAACGGCCCCTTATACCCTGAAGAATGTGACCAGAGGCTATTGGGGAACCAAGCCAACCGCACATAAGGCAAATGATACCGTCTATAAATTGCAGGTAACCATCAATTACGGTTACGAAGGTATCATCCCGAATCTGGCCCTCCAGGACAAGATCGCCGAATATTATGCCGATGTATCCCATCTGTGCGGTTTGACCCTTTACGACTTCGACGGGCAGGAATTCCTGTTCAATAACGGTCACGGTTACTATTCCGCCAAACGTTTCTTCCGGAAAATGTTCGGTCGGGCGAAAGAGTTGGGAGTCCCTTATATCCGTTTCTCCGGCGCTACCCTGTCGGAAGGTTCGTGGCATTACCAGAGTGTATGGAATGTCGGTGGCGGACGTAACCTCTATGACATCGATACCCGCGAGTGGGGTAGTGCCACCAGCCAGGGAAAAGACTTGCGCGATGTCACTTATTCCAATTATTACCCGGTCTCTTTCGGTGGAAACTTTGCCATTAAAGATACCTCTACCGTTGAGCAGTATGAGCATGTACAGGCAATCTCGGTCGGTTACGGGGCCACTTACTTCTTGGCGATCAACCAGAAAGACGTGGAAAGTTGTCCGCAGAAAGATCAGATATTTGCTGCGATCCGCACCTGGGAAGATGCCCGCCATGCCAACGCTTTCCCTCGTGCGATAAAGAAACTCCTGCGCGACCCGTCCTATGATTGGCGGCTGGAAGCAGGCGCAGACGGTAACAGTTGGACGCTTCATCGGCTTGTCGATGGAAAAAGTGTGGAAACCTTTGATCTGAAACGGGCGAAGGGTTATTAAAATAGCACAGTAGTGCCACTAAGGATAGCATTATAGTGTTACATATAGTAGCTCTATAGTGCTATGCATAGTGGCACTATTGTGTTATTTGTCGTTTGAATCTTGAATCTTTTTAAATAATAATCTATGTATATTTCTTCATCATCTTTTAGCTATCGTCTGTTAAGCGGCTTGCTTTTCTGCCTGCTGATTGCCTGCCGGAATGAGGCAGACAGTAATAATCAATATGTAAATAAATGGATTGGGACCGGTTTGGAAGGAAGGGTGGCTCCTGTAGCGTCTGTTCCGTTCGGGATGATGCAGATAGGAGCGGATACGCGTCCGTATGGTGCCGGCTATCATTATGACGATCCCTCTATCCTGGGCTTCAGCCATCTGCATAAAAGTGGCGGAGGATGTGCCGATTTTCTGGATATCTTATTTATGCCCTTACCTTTGAATAGCGGTATGGCGGACGAAGAACTTTATTCAAAACAGTATCAGGCGGTATTATCCCATAAAGACGAGAAGGCCGAACCCGGATATTATTCTGTCGGTTTATATGATAAACAATTGACGGTTGAACTGACGGCTTCCCGGCGCTGTGGCCTACAGCGGTATACGTATGCCTCTGAAGGTGAGATACCGGTGATTGTCGATTTAAAATATGGCTCGGAAAGTGCTTGTACCATACAAAGCGAGCATGATGTCGATACGGTGTATGCGTCGGCTTTTGAATGGGTTGATCCGTATACCGTTCGTGGATATCGTTGCTCGAACGGGTGGACGCCGGGGCAACAGGTTTATTTTTATTCCACCTTTTCTTCCCCTATTAAAGAGTGCGTTTTATATGTCGACGACCGGCGATTGGAAGGGATGACTTCGGCGGAAGGAACGAACATAAAGGCTTTATTGACTTTTGAGAGTAATACGGGCGAATTGGAGGTCCGGACGGCACTCTCTTCGGTGGATACACAGGGAGCTGCCAAGAATCTTTGGGCAGAGACAAAAAATAAAACATTTGATGCCATCCGCGAAGAGGCCGCCGGCAAGTGGCACGATGTGTTAGGGCAGATAGAAATCGAAACGACAGACCGTAAGAAGAAAGAACTGTTTTATACTTCTTTACACAATGTGATGCTGTATCCGTTTTTATTTTCTGATGTGGATCATTGTTTCAGGGGACCGGATTGGCAGGTTCATCAGACGGACGGGTTCGATTATTACGGGGGAGTCATCGGTTTTTGGGATACGTTCCGGGCGGCCTGCCCGCTTCTTTCGGTGCTTCATCCGGAGGTGGCCGAAGACTATGTAAAAACATTGCTGGAACATTACAAGTATGCCGGTCAATTGCCTATCTGGACGTTGTGGGGCATTGAGAATTATCAAATGACCGGAATACATTCGCTTCCCGTAATTACCAACGCTTATTTGAACGGTATTATCGGTTTCGATACGGAACTGGCTTTCAAAGCAATGACCGAATCGGCGATGAAGGATACGTGCGGGTATTCGATGGGCTATTTCGTCGGATTGGAAAATTATAGGAAATACGGTTACGTACCTTGTGATATGGAAATGGAATCGGTGGCCCGCACGCTCGAATATGCTTTCGACGATAGGGCGCTGGCACGTTTTGCCGAACAGATAGGAAAAAGCGAAGAGGCTGCTTATTTCAATGAACAGTCTTTCAATTATAAAAATGTATTTGATGCTGATATTTGCTTTGTCAGGGGAAAGACAAAAGAGGGTAAATGGCGTACACCTTTTGCTCCGTTGGCCTCTTCGCACCGTAAGGATGATTATTGCGAGGGGAATGCCTGGCAGTGGTCTTTCTTTGTTCCTCACGATGTGGAAGGGTTGGCGGCTTTGATGGGCGGAAAGGAACGGTTGGCTGCCCGCCTGGATTCGCTTTTCACGATGTCTTCTGCATTGGAGGGCGACGATGTATCCGGTGATATCTCCGGCCTGATCGGACAATATGCCCATGGCAACGAACCCGGTCATCATACGATTTATATGTATAATAAAGTGGGGCAGCCATATAAAACCCAGAAGTATGTCAATCAGGTACTGACAACCTTGTATAATAATACGCCGGATGGCATATGCGGGAATGAAGATACGGGGCAGATGAGTGCCTGGTATGTCTTTAGTGCTTTAGGTTTATATCCGATGGACCCGGTTTCCGGCCAATATGAGTTGGGGGCTCCTTTGTTTGAATATGCAAAGATCAAATTGCCTTCGGGTGCGGATTTTATTATAAAGGCCAGGAATCTATCCGATAGCAATATCTATGTCGATAAAGTCTTTTTGAACGGGGAGGAATTGAAGCGAACCTATATTACTTTCGAAGAAGTATTACAGGGAGGAGAACTGGTATTCGAAATGAAGGGAGAAGATACGTTATAGATGTTGTTGTGTGTACAATAAATGTATGTGTTTTTATTGCTTATATAATTGATAGTCTGTATATTTGCAGTAGTAGATGTTTGAAAAACATAATAATAAGATGTAATTTATACAAGAAGTATGAAAAGTTTGTTGCTAACCTTTCTGATTGCACCGTTATTGATCGGTTGCCAGGATACTCATCCGATAAAGGCAAAGATTGCCCAGTCTCCGAAAACCTTTTGTAACCCGGTCAACCTCAACTACCGGTTTATGAAAATAGATGGAGGTGAGGGGATTCGCGAAGCTGCCGACCCTGTTGTGGTGTCGTTTAAAGACAAATATTACCTGTTTGCCTCTAAGTCGTCCGGCTACTGGTATTCCGAGGATTTTACGGATTGGAAACATGTCTTCATCACCGATTCCGTGTTGCCGATAGAAGATTATGCACCGGGGCTTTTTATACATAAAGACCATCTCTATTATGTCGGTTCTACACATGGAAAAGGCATGCTGTACCGTTCGGCTGCACCGGAAACGGGCGAGTGGGAACCGGTGAAGGAAATCTGGTCTTACTGGGACCCTGCTTTTTATGTGGAAGGGGATAATCTCTATATGTACTACGGCTGTTCGCCCGTAGACCCTATCTATGCACAGGTTTTGGACCTGAACACCCTGGAGGCCCGGACAGAAGTGATTACCTGTTTCAACAGTAATAAAGAAGAATATGGCTGGGAACGGACAGGCGAGCACAACGAATTGCCCCGCCGCCCTTATATCGAAGGAGCCTGGATGACGGCTCATCAGGGGAAATATTATTTACAATATGCCGCTCCCGGAACCGAATGGAAATCGTATGCCGACGGAACGTATGTCAGCGACTCTCCCTCGGGTCCTTTTACCTATATGGAAAACAGTCCGGTCTCTTATAAGCCGACAGGCTTTATCGGGGGAGCCGGACATGGCTGTATGTTTACCGTAGGCAGCGAAAATTACTGGAAGGCGGCGACCAATTCCATTTCCGTCCGGCATATGTTCGAACGGCGCGTCTCTTTCTATCCTGCGGGTTTCGATAAAGACGGCTATCTCTATACGGATACTTATCTCGGCGACTATCCGATGTTTTTACCTACGGAAAAAAGACAGGCTTCCGATAGTTTCCAGCCGGGCTGGATGCTGCTTTCTTACGGTAAGACGGTTACGGCTTCCTCTACGTTGGATGGTTTTCCGGCAGAGAACATCGTGGATGAGGATTCGCGTACGGCCTGGGTTGCCGCTACCAACAACGATACGGAATGGTTGCAGGTGGATTTGCAACATCTTTCGTCTGTCAATGCCATTCAGGTCAATTTCGATGAATATGGGGCCAAACAGAAGGGCTTCGTTCCGGGTGTTTACCAGAGTTATGTGATTTATGCCTCGGTGAATGGGGAGGACTGGTATCCGGTAGTGGATTACAGCACGAAAAAGACGGATACCCCGCACGATTATATCGAGTTTGAAGAACCGTTCAAAGCGCGCTATATCAAACTACAGAATAAAGAATATACCGTATCGTCCAACCTCTCGGTCCGCGATTTGAGGATATTCGGAAACGGTTTGGGTAGCAAACCCCGTCCGGTGAATGGCTTTACGGTTAAGCGGAATGAAGAAGACCCGTGTATAGTCAGCCTGGCCTGGAACGAAGTGCCGCATGCCCAGGGGTATATTGTCCGTTATGGCATTGCCGAAGACAAGTTGTATAGTAATTTCCAGGTGATGGGAGAGACCTCGCTGGAGATCGGCAGCCTGAATAAAGGTGTTACTTATTATTTCACGATAGATACTTATAACGAAAACGGTATTACCCGGACCGAACAGGTGGAGGTCTGCCGTTAATCCATTTAAGAAACAATAGATCAGAGAAATGAAAAGATTGATTTTTACAGTGATGTTATTACTCCCCTGCCTTTGGCTGGGTGCCCAGTCACAGCGGGAGAGAGAGTTGTTGAATCAGGATTGGCTTTTTGCTAAAGGGCATGCGGCTAATCCGGAGAAGGATTTTAATTACGGGCAGGCATTGTCGTTCTCTAAGATTGCCTTTTTGCAGGAGTCGACTATGCTGGATGCAGACCAGGAATCACGTTTGGCTATTCCTCATACGCAACGGTTTGACGACAGCAAGTGGGAGAAGATCTCTTTGCCTCATGACTGGGGGATGGCTTTGGGATATAGCCAAGAGCAATTCAAGATGAAAGGATACCGTAAGTTGGGCGGACGTGCACCCGAAAACAGTGTGGGCTGGTATCGGAAACGGTTTACTCCCGAGTTGGTAAAAGGGAATCGGTATACGCTGGAGTTTGAGGGTATCTTCCGTGATGCACAGGTATGGATGAACGGTGTCTATTTAGGACGCGGTGAGAGCGGTTATGTGCCTTTGGTCTTCGATGTAACGGAATGCCTGAATTATGAAAAGGATGCGGAAAATGTGATTTCCGTCCGTGTAGATGCGACTCATTCCGAATTATGGTCGTATGAAGGTGCCGGTATCTATCGGAATGTATGGTTGACCCGCACGGCTCCCGTGCATATCCCGCAATGGGGGACGTTTGTCACCAGCGAAGTGGATTTGCAAAAGAAGGAAGCCCGTGTGAAGGCACAGATAGAAGTGACGAACCAAAGTGGTAAATCGGTCGATCTTATTGTGCAAAACAGTATAATCGACTGTCAAGGGAAAGAAGTAAACAAGTCTGGTACAACCCTTACCTTACCCTCGTTGGAAACGAAAGAGGTGGAAACATACATGGATGTACGGCAGGTTGACTTATGGTCGTTGAAGACTCCGACGCTTTATACGTTGCATACTGATATTTTGTTGGATGGGGCAGTTGTCGATAGCTACGATACCTCTTTCGGTATCCGTGACATCCGTTTCGATGCCAACGAAGGTTTCTTCCTCAATGGCGAACGAGTACAGATTCAGGGGGTATGCTGCCACCAAGACCATGCCGGTGTGGGGATTGCTGTTCCGGACCAGCTGAATGCGTGGCGAATCGCCCGTCTGAAAGAGTATGGAGTAAATGCATACCGCGCCTCCCATAATCCTCCGACGGAATCTGTCTTGAATGCTTGCGACACGCTGGGTATGCTGGTCATGGATGAACTGCGTGTATTGAGCTCCAGTGATGAAGGTCTGAGCAAGCTGAAGACAATCATTCGCCGCGATAGGAATCATCCGTCTGTTATCATTTGGTGTTTGGGAAACGAAGAACCTGCCATACAGGGAACAGAGAAGGGGCGTATGATTGTTGAGCGCATGAAAGCCGTTCAGCGCAAACTGGATCCTACTCGTCCGTGCACGGCTGCCATGAACGGTAGTTGGGGGGAAGGTTTTACCTATGCCGTAGATGTACAAGGTTCTAATTATTATAAAATAGGCAATATCGACGCAGTTCATGAAAAGTTCCCGAATCTGCCTTGTATCTTCACCGAAGAGGCAAGTACGGTGATGACGCGTGGTATTTATGAGACTGATGCGAAGAAGGGTTTCCATCAGGCTTACGATCGTGATGTTCCGGGATGGGGAGCACGTGCACAGGAATGGATGCGTTATGTCGATGCACGCAAGTTTGTCGCCGGTGCTTTCGTATGGACCGGGTTCGATTATGGAGGTGAGGCACAGTTGCATTTCTGGCCGGGTGTAGTTTCTCATTTCGGCATATTAGACTATTGCGGTTTCCCGAAAGATGCATTCTGGTATTACAAGGCTTGGTGGACGGAAGAACCGGTGTTGCATGTGCTTCCTCATTGGAATGGAATCGGTACGGATTCGGTCGATGTACATCTGTATACCAATATGGATGAGGTGGAATTGTTCCTGAATGGCAAAAGCCTGGGTAAAAAGACGGTTGAAAAGTTCGATATTCCTGCTTGGCGTGTTAAATATACCCCGGGTAAGCTGTTGGCCAAAGGGAAGAAGAACGGAAAGAAATACACCGAGTTGGTGGAAACTACCGGAAATCCGGCTTCCTTGCAACTGGTCAGTGAAAACGGAACTTCTATCCAGGGCGATGGTAACGACGTTGCTATCATTACCGTAAAAGTGTTGGATGCCAAAGGACGTGTAGTACCTACTGCTGAAAACGGAATTCATTTCGATGTCCGTAACGGCAAGATTCTGGGAGTGGGTAATGGTAATCCTTGTAGCCAAGAACCGGATGCCTTCCCTGCCGGCAGCGATGTACACCGGAATGCATTTAACGGCTATGCCCAGGTACTTGTCACCAGTGACCGTTCCGGACAACCGATCGAATTGACTGCTGTATCGGAAGGGTTGAAAGAGAGTAAGATTATTGTAGAAGTAACTAAATAAAATAGGCAATTACATGAAAAGCAAACTGAAAAGTATCGTGTTACTGGCCGCTCTCTCTTTGGGCGGCCTGATGGCACAAACGTACGACTATCCGTTTCGTAATCCGGACCTTCCGTTGGATGTCCGGGTACAGGATATCATTTCCCGTCTGACGCTGGAAGAAAAAGTCCAGTTGATGAAGCATGCCGCCCCGGCTGTTCCCCGTTTGGGTATTCCTGCTTATAACTGGTGGAACGAAGCGTTGCATGGCGTGGCTCGTACGAAGGAAAAGGTGACTGTTTTCCCGCAGGCGATCGGTATGGCTGCCACCTTCGACACGGAAGCCCTTCAAAAGATGGGAGATATGACCTCTTCGGAAGGACGCGCCCTGTTCAATGAAGACCTGAAAGCAGGCAAGACCGGCGAAATCTATCGTGGACTGACTTATTGGACTCCGAATATCAATATCTTCCGTGATCCCCGCTGGGGACGTGGACAGGAAACCTATGGCGAGGACCCGTACCTGACAGCCAAAATGGGTTCGGCGATCGTTCACGGCCTGGAAGGAAATAATCCGGAGTATCTGAAGTCGGTGGCTTGTGCTAAACATTATGCCGTACACAGCGGTCCTGAACACAACCGCCATTCTTATGACGCCCGTGTTTCCATGTATGACCTTTGGGATACTTACTTGCCCGCTTTCCGGGAACTGGTGACTAAAGCGAAGGTACATGGTGTGATGTGCGCCTATAACCGTTTTGAAGGAACTCCCTGTTGCGGGCATAACGAGTTATTACAGGATATTCTTCGTAACCAGTGGAAGTTCGACGGATATGTGACGTCCGACTGCTGGGCAGTCAGTGATTTTGCCAAGTATCATAAAACACATAGCAACGATACGGAAGCCGTAGCCGATGCCGTTCTGAACGGTACAGACCTTGAATGCGGTAATCTTTATCAGAAATTGCAACAAGGGGTGGAGAAAGGCTTGATCTCCGAGAAAGATATCAATGTATCTTTGGCTCGCCTGTTCGAAATCCAGTTTAAGCTGGGTATGTACGATCCTGCTGACCGGGTGCCTTATGCATCTATCGGTCGTGAAGTGATCGAATGTGATGCCCACAAAAAGCATGCCTATGAGATGGCGCAGAAATCAATGGTGTTATTGAAGAATAATAAGAATATCCTGCCGTTGAATGCCTCCAAGATCAAACGTATCGCCCTGATCGGTCCGAATATGGATAATGGCAGCACGCTGTTGGCTAACTATTTTGGTACGCCGAGCGAAATCATTACCCCGTATAAGAGTTTGCAGAAACGCTTTGGTAACAGTATTCAGATCGATACGCTGACAGGTGTTGGTATTGTTCAGAAACTCGAAGGCGCTCCTTCTTTTGCTCAGGTGGCTGCTCAGGCTAAGAAAGCAGACATTATCATTTTCGTGGGTGGTATCAGCGCTGATTACGAAGGCGAAGCCGGTGATGCCGGAGCTGCCGGTTACGGTGGATTTGCCAGCGGTGACCGTACAACGATGAAACTGCCTCCCGTGCAGACCGAACTGATGAAGGAATTGAAAAAGACGGGCCGTCCGCTGATCCTGGTCAATATGTCCGGTTCCGTGATGAGCTTCGACTGGGAGAGCCGCAATGCCGATGCGATCCTGCAAGCCTGGTACGGCGGACAAGCTGCCGGCGATGCCATTACCGATGTTCTCTTTGGCGACTATAACCCGGCCGGCCGTATGCCGTTGACTACCTATATGAATGACGAGGATCTTCCGGATTTCGAGGATTATTCGATGGCAAACCGTACGTACCGTTATTTCAAAGGCGATGTAAGATATCCGTTCGGCTATGGTTTGAGTTATACTACCTTCGGGTATGCTCCTTTGCAGAATGCCTCCACCGTCAAGACCGGAGAAAGCATTCAGGTAACCACAACCGTAACGAACACCGGAAAGCGTGCCGGCGACGAAGTGGTTCAGTTGTATGTATCTCATCCGCAGAACGGCAACACCCGTGTCCCCTTACGTGCCCTGAAAGGTTTCAAACGTATTCATCTGGATACAGGTGAAAGCCGGCAGGTAACCTTCACCCTTTCTCCCGAAGAACTGTCTTTGGTGGATGAAAAGGGTAACCAGGTCGAGAAAGAAGGCACAGTCGAATTATATATCGGCGGCGGCCAGCCTTATAAATCGGAAGGTAGCTTCGGGGAACTGAAGATTGAAGGGGAGAAATATGTAGTTTATTAATTTCTATTGCATATCACAACTGTGCTCCTTTCATATCACAGTTGGATTCCGTTTGTTTCACAGATGGATTTCTTTTGTATCACAGCTGTGATATGCAAAAAGAATCAGATGTAAATAACAAGGGAAAGCAGGCAAACAGCACTGCCTCCCTTGTAATAACCAATAACCGGAAGGGAGATAGAACACTCCGGTATACGAGCTTGCAGGCGATTGATCCGTTTTCATATCTGTTGGGATCAATTACTGCAAGCTTTGTTATTTTTACCCCGATATTGGTTGTATAATTATTTATTTACTTATTTTTGCGCGGGGATATTAGGAGATGAGACATCCGCTTTTTACTATTATATACAGAGAAAAAACTATATTGCTATGATTATTAACGAGAGTACATTCAAAGATGCATATAATGATTATTTTGAAATTATATGCCGCTTCCTGAATTATTATACCCGTGATTATCAGGTGATAGAAGAAGTTGTGCAGGATGTCTTTGTAAACCTTTGGGAAGATTATGAAGGAAAGGATGTTCAGTACATCAAGACCTTTCTTTATAATAGTGCCCGTAATCGTATGTTGAACTACCTGCGTGATGAAGAAAACCACAATGTCTTGTTAGAGAAATGGGCCCGCATCGAGTTGGAGAAGAACGAATCCATAGATTGTGTTGACCGGGAGTTATTCTATCAACTATTGCAAGCCGCCGTTGAGTCTTTGCCGGAGAAATGTAGAGAAATATTCATCTTGAGCCGCGAAGAGCAACTAAGCTATAAAGAAATAGCACAAGTAAAAGATATATCCGTAAAGACTGTTGAAAATCAGATGGGGATAGCACTTAAAAAGATCCGGGAGTATCTGGCTGCACACTCTGATGAAACCATTGCCCTTCTCTTCCTTTTACTGAAACTGACAGAAGAATAAAAAAATATTCATATCCTTTTGGGGGTTTTGTCCCTGCCCATGTGTCTACTGAATAAAATAGCAGAACATGGATAAAAAACAGATACCTTACGAACTATTGGCGAAATACCTCTCCCGGCAATGTACGACCGAAGAGCAGGAACAGGTTATCCGCTGGCTTGATGAAGAGCCAGGACATCACCTTTTACTGGATAAGTTAAGAAAGCAGTGGGAAGCTGTCCGTTTGGACACTTCTGCTTATGTGATACCGGATAAGAAAATGGTTTGGGGAAAGATACAGGACCGTATCCGGCATAAAGTGAAACAGGTTCCGTTGTATTCACGTTCCCTGTTGATCCGCGTCTCTTCCGTAGCGGCTGTCGTGGCGTTGGTTCTGGGTTTTGCTTTGTCTTCTCTGATCAATAACCCGGAAAAATCCTGGCAGGCTACTCAGTTTGAAAATGTGATAATAGCTCCTCCCGGACAAAAAACACAGCTTGTCTTGCCCGACGGGACGCTTGTCTGGTTGAATTCCGGTTCCCGTTTATCTTATAATTATCAATATAGTACATACGATCGTGTCGTCAATCTGGAAGGAGAGGCATTCTTTGATGTAAAGAAAGATACTCAATATCCATTTATTGTGAAAGCCGGGGAAGTAGATGTCAAAGTGCATGGCACGGCCTTCAATGTCAGTACCTATGCGGATGAAGAGAATATTATGGTTGCCCTGCTTCGTGGTAAAGTAAGTCTGTTATCGGCTACCGGCCAGAATTTACTGACTTATTTATCTCCTAATCAGGAGGCCATAGTTTCTAAGAAGAATTTGTCTTGTCGGGTTGAATCCTGTGATGCGGAAATCGAAGCTAGTTGGCGGCATAACCTGTTAAAGTTTGATGGTGCTCCAGTAGAAGAAGTATGGAAGAAATTGGAGCGTTGGTATGGAGTGGATATTACATTATCTAATGTGGATACCCTTAAGTCTTATTGGTTTACAATTAAGACGGAATCATTGACGGAATTATTAGAGATGATCAATAAGATATCTCCGATAGAGTATAAACTGAACGGAAAGGAGGTGACGATCAGATATAAATAGAGAGTCTTTTATCAGACGTGTTTTGCCTTATGCGTAAAAGGCACAGAGACCCCTAATCTCCATGCCTTTTGAAATATATATACCTGTACTTTTATCCTGCCGAAAATTAGACAGAATAACTAATTGATATATAAAGGCAAAGATATAATATATTTTATAATCTTAAAGCTATTACATAATGTTTAAATTAAGAAGGAAGTTAATTCCGTTATTACTTGCGTTATTTATATTCAATTCTACTTATGCCCAAAGTGAAAAAATTGATTTATCAATAAAGAATGAATCGCTTCGGCAGTTAATTAAACAGATAGAAACAAAAACTGATTATTCCTTTATGCTGGATCAGACAGTAGATCAGTCACAAAAGGTATCAGTGGAGGCTCGCCAGGAAAGTCTGGATGCTATTTTGAAAAAAGCCTTTGCGGGAAAACAAATCAGCTATGAAGTGGTAGGGAAACAGATTATTCTGAAGATATCGCGTAACAGTCAAAGTAGTCAATCCCGAAAAATTAGTGGTACAGTCAAGGATCAGAATGGGGAATCTGTTATCGGGGCGAATGTCTCTGTAAAAGGTACGACAATTGGAACCATCACTGATATTGATGGAAATTTTATACTGGAAGTGCCGGATAATGTGGTAATTCAAATTTCCTATATAGGATATATTACCCAGGAGATCAGTTTGGGAAACAAAGAGCATTTGGATATTCTGTTGAAAGAAGATTTACAATCTTTGGATGAGATCGTTGTGATTGGTTATGGAACAGCTAAAAGAAAAGATTTTACAGGTTCCGTATCTTCCGTCAAGCTGGAGAATTCTCCTATTTCTTTGGCGACAAATACAAATGCATTGGAATCCCTGAAAGGAAATGTGACCGGACTTGATATTGGTGCTACAAATACGGCCGGGGGAACTCCTTCTATGCAGATTCGGGGACAGAATTCCATATCTGGTTCAAACGATCCGTTGGTGGTAGTAGATGGAGTTATATTTATGGGAAGTGTTAATGATATTAACCCTAATGATATAGCTTCTTATGATGTCCTGAAGGATGCTACTTCAGCTGCTGCATATGGTTCCCGTTCTGCTAACGGAGTAATTATTATTACAACTAAAAAAGGTAAGCAAGGTAAGCCGGTTATCCATTTTAATGCAAAAGGAAGCATGCAGTCGTGGCATCTTAAACCGGAACTGATGAATGGCGAACAGTGGCTTGATGCAACTTCTGCGGCAAACGGATATTCTGATTATAGTTTTTTGGTTCCCCAGGAAGAACTGAATTTGAATTCAGGGAAAGAAATCAATTGGCTGGATGAAATCTCACGGACAGGATGGACCCAGGATTACCAAGCTGCCGTATCCGGAGCAGGGGATAGAATGAATTACTATTTGTCTGCTTCTTATACTGAGAGTGGTGGTGTGATAAAAGGAGATGATTATGAACGTGTTTCAGTATTAGCTAAGATAGATACCGATATTACAAGTTGGCTGCAGATCGGTCTTGATGCTGCATATACCCGAACAGATTATTCCGGCCTTGGCGCTAATATCTGGTCTGCTACAATATTATCTCCGTATGCAATGATGTACAGACCGAATGGGATGCTTGAAGCTATACCTGACGGTACACGTGGTAGAGGTAATCCTTTGTGGGGGATCGATGATGAGTCGAAGAAAGAAAATGTAGACTTTCGTGATAATCTTCGTGCAAATGCATATGCCGTAGTTAAATGCCCATGGATTTCCGGTTTAAGTTACCGTTTCAATTATGCAGGAAATCTTAATTACAGGAAGTCCGGTGACTTTACGCATGAGTCATACAATGTTCCGGTCGGATCGTATGATGATGATTCGCGTTACTCTGTTGCAACTCAAAATAGTTATTTAAGTAGTGCCGGAGGTAGTATGGCAAACGAAAGAACAACCAGTTATGTGATTGATAATATTTTAAATTATAACCAGGTATTTGGAAAACATAGCATTGATCTGACAGCTGTAGCGACTCGTGACTATCAGAAGTATGAATCTCAGACTTTGTCGGGTAGTGACTTTGCATCGAACGGGAATACGGCTTTAGGGTTGAACGGCCTTCATTACGCTTCTACACAGAAAATTTCTTTGAATAATTGGAAAAGAACGAATATCGGATATTTTGGACGAGCATCTTATTCGTTTGACGACACTTATTATATGACAGCATCTTATAGGAGAGACGGTTCGTCTGTTTTTGGTGCAAATAACAAATGGGGTAATTTCTGGGCCATAGGAACAGCCTGGCGTATCACCAATGAACCGTTTATAAAAGGTGTGGCTTTTCTGGATGATATGAAGATAAAACTTTCATGGGGTAAAAACGGGAATCAGGGTTTAACACAATATTCCACATTGTCACAGGTTGCAACCGGCCATTCCGGGGGAATATATTATCCTTTTGGTAATTCTGGAAAACCGTCATACGGTATTAACCAGAGTACTATCGGTAATTCAGACTTGGGATGGGAAACAACCGAAGCATGGAATATGGGATTTGAATCAACCTGGTTGAATAGCCGTTTGTTTGTCGATGTAGATGTTTATTTCTCTAAAACATATGACCAGATCTTCTCCCGGTCGATTCCTGTTATGACGGGATTTGCAAGTATGTATTCTTCTATGGGAGAAGTCAAAAACAGAGGTGTGGAAGCTACTGTACGGACTGTCAATATTCAGAATAAGGAATTTAACTGGACTACGGGACTAACATTCTGGTTGAACCGTAATAAGTTGGTTCATCTGTATGGTGAGGATCTTGATGGTGATGGAAAGGAAGATGATGATATTGGAAATGGCCTGTTTATAGGGGAGTCGATACATTCTATTTTCGGATATGAACAGGATGGAATTGTTCAGACGGATGATACTGAATATATGAAAGCCAATGGTGTTTCTGCCGGAACTCCTAAGTATGTGGATAAAAACAACGATGGAGTGATTAATGAAAAAGATCGTTCTATCATAGGGAATAAAGCTCCTAATTTCAAACTAAACTTAAGTAACACTTTGCAATATAAAAACTGGGAATTATATGTTATGATTGCCGGTGTATTCGGAGGTAACGGTTATTATCAGGCCGGAAATACGAACGCTTATATAACAGGCGGGGATAGAAAGTGGTTTGCCTCCAACGGTCTGTATATTCCTTATTGGACAGAGGCGAATCCGAGTAACAAATATCCGTCTGCAACTTTTACAGGAGATAGCTATTTCCTGGGATTACAAAGCCGAGCTTATGTTCGTTTGCAGGATGTAACACTTTCATATACATTCAACCAACCATGGGTGAAGAATATGGGAATTAATAATTTTAAAATGTTCATTACAGGGAAAAACCTGGCAACGATTACCGGCTGGGACGGTGGTGATCCGGAAACCGGTAGCACTGCATTGAGTCAGACATATCCGATAATGACGAACGTTTCTTTGGGTTTGAATTTAAGTTTCTAAATTTTACTTTATAAAACAATGGAAAGAACATATATATATAAAACGTTATTGCTATTAATGACAATCTTTACTGTCGTTAGTTGTGATTATAATAAATTTCTGGAAGAAGATCCTGAAACATTTTACACAATCGACAATGTATTTACTACCTCCGAACAGGTAGATCAAGTACTTACTACTTGCTATATCAAAGTACATAATATATATTGTCCTTATAATAACTTTGGGGAATTGAATTTGTGGTCGTATGGAATGGGAAACGGAACTGATGTGCTGGATGTACCGACTATACGTTATTCTTACCGGTTTAATGATTATAGTATAATTAATTCGGAATATGGGGTATTCAAAGATACATATGCCGCATTTTATTATCTGATTAATGCTGCCAATACCGCCATTTATGCCACAAATTTAGAGCATATAATGTGGAATTCGGAATCCGACAAAGCTTATATCATTGCTCAGGCCCGATTCTTCAGAGCTTTTGCTTACAGAAATTTAGGAGAACTATTTGGAGGAGTTCCGTTGGTAACAGAAATAACTTCTACTCCTAAATATGATTATAAACGTTCGACACGTATGGAGACCTATCAATATGCTATCGATGAAATGGAAGATATCATAAACGATTTGCCTGTTACGACAGCGGAAGCCGGACGTTTGGTAAGGGCGGCTGTTCAGCATAATCTTTGCCAATTGTACATTGATAAGGGAGTGTTGCTGGAAGCGGAAGGCGGTGATGCTGCCAGTGCATATAATAAGGCTATTTCGTATGCCAATGATATTATAGATTCTGGTACTTACAGTCTTATGACAGAGCGCTTCGGTGCACGTAAAAATGAAGGTCCGGAGTTCTATTATGCAACTTCGGCAGTAGAACAGACTGCTGACCGGACTTATTCATCAGCAGGTTATCCTATAGAAGGAAATGTTTATTGGGATCTTTTCCAGGTAGGAAATCAGGATTATCAGGATGGGAACACTGAAGCTATATGGTGTGCTCAATCAGATTATGAGGTATATAAGTCCGACGGAAGTTTGGCTTGTTTGGATTACCCTGCTATTTATGGACCTGTTTTCAGAGATCAGGGAGGAGCGCATATCGGTGGTCAGATGGAAGACGTCGGGGGTTTTGGTTGTAGCCAGGTAACTCCTACTCCTTATTCTCGTGATGGTGTTTATGAAGGAAAATGGGGTGAAGATATACGTAATTCGGAGGCTGTTTTACGCCGTGTCTTTTTGGGAAATATAAAAACATCCGAATACTATGGAAAACAGATTCCATGGGATGTTCTTTATAAAAAAGATCAAAATGGTAAATATGACGATGGTGCTTACACCTTGATATATCCGATATCATGTAAAATAGGTCCTGATTTTTATACATTGGCGGCTGATGGTAGGGTATTGCGCAGCATTTTCCGTGATGATTATCTGATACGTTTACCCGAAACCATTTTATTGCGTGCCGAGGCTAAATTGAGAGTCGGAGACAAGTCTGGTGCCGCATCTGACATAAACATGTTACGTTCACGGGCAAAATGTAGTTACCTGGTGACTGCTAATGATGTTAGTCTTGATTTGATCCTTGACGAGAGAACCCGTGAATTGATGTATGAAGAGAGTCGTTGGAATACTCTGCTGCGCATGGGAGGAACAGTTGCTGCCGATCGTATAAAAAAATATTCATATTGGGACTATCCGAGATTAACATTGACAAAACCCTTTAATCTTTGGCCTATTCCTCAAACGGTTATTGATACGAATAAAGATGTAGTACTGGAACAAAATCCCGGTTGGTAATAATCTTGTCGTCATTTAAAGACAAGAATAAATTAGTAAAGAGGTTTCCCGTGGTAAAAAGGGAAGCCTCTTTATATGACCAGATGTTTATGATTTCGAATAAAATACAAAATAATAATTTATTTATGAGGAAGATAGTCGTTCTTCAAATAGTTGCTTTTTACTTTTTTTCCTGTCTGGTAACTTATGCTCAGTCACAAAGATATAAGGGATATCCGAAAAAAGATACGGATATCTTTTCTGAATTTGCCAACCCTCCGAAGGGATATGGAAACGTTCCTTTTTATTGGTGGAATGGTGATAGTTTGAATAAGGAAAGAATGAAAGAACAGCTTGACATTTTATCTGCATCTGCGACAGATGGTTTTGCTGTAAGTTATATACACATGGACCCTGAAGTGGATGTTGGGGAAATGAAAGACGGATATGGACTTTCCGGAAAAACAGAAGCAGGAAAGCCTAAGGTGTTCTCCGGAGATTGGTGGAATTTCTGGAATTGGTTTGCCAAAGAATGTTCCCGGAAAAACATCGGTTTAGGTATGGATGATTATACCATAGGATGGATTGGCAATGGATATTATACGGATGAGTTGTTGAAAGAAGAAAAATTTCAGAATTATCAAGGTGACTTGGAGATTGTGTCTGATTCTGTTCGGGGAGGGACCACTTTTATTCATGACATTCCGGAAAGATTGGTCGGTGCTGTTGCCTGGCCAGGGAAAATAGATCTGACAGAATATATATCAGGCGGAAAACTTTTGTGGAGAGCTCCGGAAGGGAAAGACTATAAAGTATATATTCTTTCAACGAAAAAAAGTCATTTGTTGCATCCGGATATCGGAAGAGAATATGTGAACGTGTATTTCGATCGTTTTGAAAAGAATATGGGAGATGCAGCTTCGGGGGGGATGAACTATTTTTTTCAGGATGAATTGTCTTATCCTATTAAAATAGGGTCCTGGTCGGAGGACTTTAAGGAAGAATTTGAAAAAAGGAAAGGGTATGATATCACACTTTATCTTCCTGCTTTGAAAGAAAGTATCGGAGATATAACGCCAAAGATACGTTTGGATTATTGTGATGTATTAATGGATTTGGCGGAAGAACGCTTTTTTCAGCCCATTTATAATTGGCATGCTTCACGCGGTTTGATTTATGGAAGCGATAATTTTGGACGTGGAATGGAACCATTGGCATATATTGATTATTTCAGGGCTAATTCTTGGTACACAGCTCCGGGGAATGATGCTCCATCGACCGGCTCTAGTTTTTTGCAAACGAAAGTATCCAGTTCAATAGCTCATTTATATGAACGTCCGCGAACATGGCTTGAGGCTTTTCATAGTATGGGATGGGGAAGTACGGGCTCATGGCTGACCAAACAAATGGACCATCATTTTATGGCAGGTGGAAATTTAGTCTGTATGCATGGATTATATTATTCCACACATGGTGGTTGGTGGGAATGGGCTCCGCCTTGTTTTCATTTCAGAATGCCTTATTGGCCGCATATGAAACAATGGCTTCAATATACAGAGAGATTGAGTTTTCTGATGAGTCAAGGTACTCATGTCTGTGATATAGCCTTGATGTATCCTACGGAATCGATGCAGGCCTATCCGGATGCTAGCACAAAGATTGCGTTTGAACAGGCAATGAAACTTAGTAATTCCGGTTTGGATTATGATTTTATGGATTACAGGTCCTTGCAAAAATCAAAAGTAGAGAACGGCTGTTTGAATATCTCGGGAGAAAAGTATCGTATATTGATTTTGGCAGATATGAAAGCGATGCATTATTCTTCTTTATTAAAAATACGGGACTTTTATCGTTCGGGAGGGATAATAATAGCAACAGGCGAGTTGCCGAAGGCCAGTACCTGCATGGGAGAAAACGATTCGAAAGCGGATGCAATAATCCGGGAAGTATTCGGTGCGACATCCCTGGAAGTTTCTCAAGGAAAGAAAGTAAAGAAACAGGTTCATGATTCGGGGGGAGTAGGATTGTATATGTCGGAGGATAAGGTGTCGGAGCAGATAAAATCTTTGATTGTTCCGGATTTTATATCAGGTACCGGAGAAGGGAAGGTTTTACATAGATATGTGGGAGAACGTGATGTCTATATGGTTATGGACGTGCCTGAAGGTACAGAATGTTTTTTCAGAGCTACGGGTAAAGTTGAACTTTGGAATGCTTCTGACGGAACAATCTCCGATTATCCGGTTGTTCGCCAAACAAAAGAAGGAACATGGCTCCGATTGGATAAAGAGTCGGATAATTCGTATTTGTTTGTCTTTTCAAAAGGAACACCCATTGTAATGCCTGAAGGCAAAAAGGAATCGAAGTTGATATACCGATCCTTAATTACAGGTTTGTGGGAGACGGAATTGTTGCCGACATTAGATAATAAATGGGGGGATTATCGTTTTCCGGTTTCGGATGTTATCGGTGCTGAGGCGCGTTCTTTTAAACATCGACCGGCTGCTTTTTCTCCTCAAAACTGGATGTCGACAGATTTCGATGATTCGGAATGGCCTGAAAGTGTGTATGGGTTTGGACCTCAATTTGTCACAGAATGTACGTCCACGGATATCCCGTTGGATAATGTGTTACAAGGAAATGAATCGTCAGGAGAGATGTTGGAGTTTTCATGGCAATATGGTGTTTTTGACAATCCGGGATCACAAGGATGGCATGGTTTGAAAGGTAAAGTCAGCGACGGCTTTTTCATTTTGGACCAGGGAGCGCATCAAATATACAAAAGTAAAGTCTATGTCCCTGTAACAGGCTCATATAGGATCGAAATAGATGGTGTTCAACCTGATTCTCTTTTGATCGACCAGAAGCCTGCGAATGAAAATGTCTGGTTGGAAGAAGGATGGCATCCATGTACTGTAGCATATGCAAATACAGAGAAAGGTAAATTCAAGTTTCAGAAAGGTACGTATCGGGATTTTAGAAAGAGAAGTTCCGTTGTATTTTTTCCTGCATCATCCGTTACCCCGGCAAAGCCGTCTTCATACGACAAAATAATTTCTACACGCTGGGCTTTAGGAGATCATTTGTTGTATGATCCTTACGGAGGAGAGAATCTTACTTGGAATTATCGTTTTAATTCTGTTCCGGGAATGCAGGAAATGGACATGATGATAGCCGGAAGCGATTTGAAAGTATGGTTTAATGGGAAAGCAATAGAAAAAGGGAATATCCGATTTCTATCTGAAGATTCTTCGGGGATGAGAAAGTATCGGGTAATCTTTCCTGAGACCCGGAAGAAAGTTGGCCTGGTCGCTTTTTCGATCAAACGAAAACCCGGTTATCAGGGGACTGGTGTGATTTGTGAACCCGTTAAAATAAAAACAGGGAAAGGGCTTTTGGATGCCGGTAATTGGTCGGAGACCGGAGCCTTGAAATATTATTCAGGTGGAATGTATTACAGAAAGCAGATAACAATACCAAAAGCCGAAGCATCCGGTAAAGTCATTCTGGACCTGGGCAATGTAAATGCTTCCTGTGAGGTAAAAGTTAATGGTAAAGAGGTGGGCATACTGATGAGACCGCCATACAAAGTTGAGATAGGCAAGTATGTTAAACAAGGTGATAACCAATTGGAAGTCTTAGTTTATAGCACATTGTCGAATCATTATCAGACGATTCCGACTCCATATAGGGGAGATGGGGTTGCCGGACTTTTAGGCCCTGTCTCGTTGAGTATATGTGAATAATCAGAGAGCTTGTTATTATTGTAAAAGCAATAATAATCCACACAATAAGCAGCTATTTGCTATTTTTTATAGCGATAGCTGCTTTTATATTTGTGTTTGAAATGAAGAGACACATAATTGAACAGCATATCCCTTAGCGGAGCACAATTTATTTACAAATGAAGAAGATTTTAATACTATCCCTGTCCGTATTGAGTACACTCTTATTTTCTGCTTGTACGGATCAAGCTAATCAGCCGGAAAGTCAGGCAGAAAATATCATAGGAAAACACACCATCCGCTTTACGGAACCTCCTAAACGTATACCCGCACCGCATTCGGTCGATGCACCTTTGTTGGGGAATGGTTTTACCGGGGTAGCCTTGTCGGGAACACCGGAGTCGCAGGTCTTTTATGTCGCCAGGAATGATTTCTGGAGACTGAAGTCTGCTTTGGACGAATCATTTCCTCTTGTCCTGGGTAAGATAGAGCTGGATATCCCTCAATTGAAAGATGCCTCCTATCTGGTGGAACAACAGCTATATGATGCCGTATCGACCGCCCGTTTTACCAAAGGGGATATTTCCGTTTCCTACAAAGCCTTTGTTCCTGCCACGGAAGATATGCTGATAGTGGATTTGAATATGGAAGGGAATGGGGCTGTAGAAGGTTCTGCCGGAATATCTTTCTTGGGAAAAGAAGAACAGATTGATAAACCGCCTCTTGAACGGATATTCCCCGATGTCAGGGAGCATGAGATGAAACCGAATGGTATTGAGTATCTGTCCCGTGCCTTCGTAGACTCTGTCGATATACCGACTAAAGGTGCTATGGCGTTACGGGTAAGCGGATCTACGGATGGCAAATTTACCCTGGAACCGGAAAAAACGGTCCGTTTGGTGTGTGCCTTCTCCAGCAATTTCAAGAGTGACGATTGTGTGGCTACTGTCATAAAAAAAGTGGAAGACTTTACTCCGGCACGACAGGCTGAGATAGAGAAAAGCCATAAAGAATGGTGGCGGAACTATTGGGAAAAATCGTATGTCAGCATACCGGATAGTGTAATTGAAAAACAATATTATCTCTCTCTTTACGGTATGGGTGCCTGTAGCCGGGATATGGATTTCCCACCCTCTATTTTTGGTACCTGGATCACGAAAGAACGTCCTTACTGGAATGGGGACTATCATCTGAACTATAACCATATGGCCCCTTATTATGCGCTTTACTCAGCCAACAGGATCGAGCAGGCTGATCCCTATATTTCCTCTATGCTAGCACAGATAGAGAGAGGAAACTATTACTCGGAGAAAGTCACCGGTATTCCGGGAGGCATTTTGCTGCCTGTAGGTGCGGGACCTTTGGGTGTTGAGACGACTCGCAGGACTCCGTTCATGGATACCTATTATTATGACTGGATTAAAAGCGGAAATATAGAAGACGAAGGTATGTTCTGGGGACAAAAAAGCAACTCTGCCTATGCTGTCGTTAATATGTCTATGCAGTTTTATCATACCTGGGATGAAGCCTATACCCGGAAAGTGTATCCTTTCGTAAAAGGGGTTGCCACCTTTTGGGAGAATTACCTGACACGTGAAGGTGACCGCTATGTCATTTATAATGATGCGATCCATGAAGGTACGGTCGGGACGATGAATCCTATTCTTTCATTAGGACTGGTGCGGATGGTGATGCAGACCGTTTCTGACATGAGCGCTCTTTTAGGAGTCGATGAAGAAAAGAGAACGCAGTGGCAGTTTATCGAAGAACATCTTCCTGATTATCCGTTGCAGGAGCGAAACGGTAAGACAGTCTTCCGGTATACGGAAAAAGGTTGCGACTGGTGGGACGGAAATACACTGGGAATCCAGCATATTTATCCCGCAGGCCAGATCGGTCTGAACAGTGATCCCAAGTTGCTGGAGGTCGCTTATAACACAGTCGATGAAATGCAACGTTGGCTGGATTCTAATGGAAGTAACAGTTTTTTTCCGGCAGCCGTGCGGATCGGTTATAAGCCGGATAGCATCCTGGTTCATTTGAACACTTATTCAAAACATACCTACCCGAATGGCTTCCAGTTAAATAACCCGCATGGTATTGAAAACTGGAGCACGGTACCCAATACAATCAACGAAATGCTCTGTATGGGACATCAGGACATTGTCCGTGTCTTTCCTGTATGGCCCCGCGGTAAGGATGCCTCGTTCCATCAGATCCGGGTAGAAGGTGCCTTTTTGGTTTCCGGCGAACAGAAAGGCGGAGCAGTCACATCTTTGACTCTTGTCAGTGAGAAAGGCCGCGATTTAACTTTGCAGAATCCGTGGAAAGGTAAGAAAGTTGAGATTACAGACCCGGTTGCCGGTAAGAGAACCGTGGACGGTGATTTTATAAAAATGAAGACAGAGGCCGGTCAGACGTACTTGTTTACCATGGGGAAATAAAGGTCTGCAATAATAATCCACTTAATAAGCAGCTATTTTTTATAGTAATAGCTGCTTTTATATTTGTATGGTAACGCCACCATTTTCCAGTCCGTTACCTCGCTTATGCAAAACAATGTTAAATAACTGTACTCGAATCACGGAAACTATAACGGTATAGTATCCTTAATATAGATTCGGTAATAATGCAATGTATCATTTATAGAAAAAATACCACGAATGCACAAAATTGAGCAGTTATCAGACCAACAGTTAATGAAAGAGATTATGTCTGATAACTTTAAAGCTTTTACAGAGCTTTACAATAGATATAAACATACTCTCTTTCAGTTTGTCATCCGGCTTTCGCACGGCGATTATTCGATGGCAGAGGAAGTTGTGCAGGAGACATTTATCATTATCTGGGAGAACCGGAAGAAGATTGTGGTTGAATTTTCATTTCAGGGTTATCTGAAAAAGGTATCTCGTAACCTGTTCCTGAAAGAAACGGCAAAACGTATTCAGGAACAGTTGATGATCTCACAGATTGAGAATGTCAGGGAAGCCGAGAATTGTGTGGAGGATGAAGTCGAGTTGAACCTGTTGCTGGAGGAAGTGGAGCGTATCATCTCCATGTTGCCACCCGCCAGGCAAAAAGTCTATCGCTTGAAACACATCGAGCATCTTTCGCAAAAGGAGATAGCCAGCCTGTTGGATATTTCGGAAAACACGGTGGAGAGCCATCTGAAACAGTCGACAAAGTTCCTAAGCCAGATGCTGAGAGCGAACAGGGGTGACTTGCTGAATGGCATAGCTTTATTACTTTATCCTATTTTTTCATTCTTATTTTAAAGGAATAACTATGAGCAGACAAATTGAATTATTAGATAAATTCTACGATAATAAAGCTACTGAAAGTGAAAAACGTCAGTTAGCCGGGCTGTTGAATGACCCGGACAGGTGGACGGATGATTTTGATAAAATATGGGATCATTCCTTCGGTCATATGCCTGATTCGACAGACGAGCGGATTTTTAAGGCTATCACTGCAACGGCTAACCCAACAAAGATAAATATCAGAAAGTTTTTTATGCGTATGGCTACCTGCGCGGCTGTTTTCGGTGCCGTCGCCATATCGCTATTCTATTGGAACGAAAACCGGTTGTTAACCAAATATAACGATATGACCGTAGAAGTAGGTCACGGACAAAAGTCGGATATTTCCTTGCCGGACGGCACAATAGTCCATCTGAATGCCGATTCCAAACTGCGTTACGGCAGTCATTTTAACGGGAAACAGCGTCAGGTCGAACTGACCGGCGAAGCCTATTTTGATGTAGCAAAAGATGCCCAATCTCCTTTCATCGTAAAAGCCGGCGATATCCAGGTACGTGCTTTAGGAACTTCATTTAATGTCCATGCTTATCCTGATGATGAAAATATCACGACTTATCTGGCAGAAGGTTCGGTTATAGTTTCATCGCCGGACCAGTCCCTTCATTTAAGTCCGGGGGAAGTGGCTGTCTATTCGTTGGCAGATACCCGGATGACAAAGAAACAAGAGGAGGATGACCGGTTGTTTATCGCCTGGATGAATAATGAAATGGTATTCAACGATGAGCCGATCCTGAATATTATCAAGCTGCTGGAGCGTAATTATAATGTGAAGTTTGAGATTAAAAGCGATAAGCTGAATAGCATAACTTTCACCGGTACACTGAAAAATGCCAGCTTGCAATCAACGTTATATGCTTTGCAATTTACCTCTTCTGTCTCTTATAAGAAAAAAGAGGACGTGATAGAACTCTATAGTGATTAACCCTTTAAATATTATCAATATGACATAGAAAAAACACATGTACGCAAAAAGGGAAAGTGCTTGCAACACCTTCCCCTTCATTAGTCAATCAAGAGAGTTGAATATTCGCAAGTAGTCACTCTCTGGTAATTAACCATTTAATACTACACAAAAGTATGAATAAAAAATCAGAAACTATTTCTTCCTTTCCGGAAAAAGGAAATATTATGAAAAAGATAGGAGCTATATGTATAGCAGGCTTTCTATCCACTTCGGTTTTCGCACAGGTAACAGTCAACGTAAAGCAACAAACGATCAAGCAGGCGTTACGTACTATTGAGAAAGCCACAGATTACCGATTTTTTTACAGTAATCAACTTCCTGATTTGGATAAAACAGTATCCTTTGAAGTCAATAATCAGTCGATAGATGCAGCTATGAGCCGTCTGCTGAATGGGACTGGACTAATCTATGAGAAGAAAGATAACAATCAGATTTATCTTGCTGTAAAGAAAGCTGGTGCTAATCCCATAAGAGTCTCCGGAGCTATCGTCGACGATAATAACGAACCGATTATCGGTGCCAATGTCTCGATAAAAGGGACTACAACCGGAACAATAACGGATGTGGACGGAAAGTTCAATCTCGAAGCTTCTCCGGGCATGACTTTGCTGATTTCATATATCGGATATGCAACCAAAGAAGTAACGGTAAGTAATCAGACTGTCTATAAGATAAAAATGCAGGAAGATACACAGGCCCTGGATGAAGTGGTCGTAATTGGATATGGTACGCTAAACAAACAAGCGATAACCGGTTCTGTTACTAAAGCGAATATTGATACCTACCGGGATGTACCGACAAACAATATTATGGAAACGCTTAAAGGTTCGGTTCCCGGTCTGAATGTCGGAGGTGTGAATAAAGCCGGTAGTGTGGCAGGATTCAGTATACGTGGCCAGAATTCAACCCGGGACGGTGGTAATAATCCGTTGATCGTATTGGATGGAGCTATCTACGACGGTTCGTTGGCAGATATCCCCTCTGAAGATATCGAGAGTTTTACGGTTTTGAAAGATGCCAGCGCTGCGGCTGTTTATGGTAGCCGTTCGTCGAATGGGGTTATCCTGATTCAGACGAAGCGGGGTAGAAGCAAAACTTCTAAGCCGGAGTTCTCTGTGAATTTGTCGTATGGGATAAGCAATGAATTGAAACGTTTGAAAGTCTATGATGCGCAGGGGTATCTTAAAAAATTGTTAGACGTGCGTGAGGCTAACGGATTGGATGCCGATCCTGAGAAGATAGCTATTTATCTCCAACCGGAAGAAGCTGACAACTATAATGTCACTTCGGACCATCGTCCGACCTTTAGCGATCCTTATGAATTGTTCCGTCAGAATGCTTATAACTTAAAGGCTAATGTCAGCATATCAAACAGTTCGGATTTTGCCAATTATTATATTTCAGCGGCACTGACCGACCAGAAAGGTGTTGTCATGAACGACCGTTATAAAAACTTTTCCGGACGTGTCAATATCGACAGCAATTTGACAAGCTGGCTGAAAGTAGGAGTAAAAACAAATTATAGTATTCGCGATTATTCCGGCGACTCTCCTTCGATGACTAAAGCGGCACAATTCAGTCCGTATGCCTCTTTATATGATGATGAAGGCCGTTACCTGCAATATCCGCAAACAACGACTTCTTTTGAAAGTCCTTTCTGGAGTATGAAGACCGATGATACGGAAAAATACAATATCCTGGGAGCTATCCTGAATGCTAAGATAACCGTTCCCTGGGTAAAAGGATTGTCTTATGAAATGGTTTATTCGAATACGTTACGCTGGTCGGAGAAATACTATTTCTATGACGAATATACAACGGCCGGCCAGGGGAAAAACGGTAAAGGTGAACGGAAGCATGAGAACAACTACAACATGTTGCTGGATAACATGATAAAGTATAATAACACCTTTAATCAAAAACATAATGTCGATGCAACCTTCCTGTACTCGCGGGAACGTCGCACCTGGGAAAGTACAACTGCCTATGCTGAAAACTTCGATAATACGGTCCTGGGGGATAATAAACTGGAAGACGGTAAAACGCAGACGGTAAATACCGGTGCCGGCGAAAGTGGCGCGATAGCTTGGATGGCACGTGGTACTTATACTTTCGACGGGCGTTATTCAATTACGGGAACGGTTCGTCGTGACGGATGTTCAGCTTTCAGCATTAACCGGAAATGGGCGACATTCGCTTCCGGCGGTTTGAACTGGAACATTTCCAATGAGTCTTTTATGAAAGATGTTGAACCTATTAATAATCTGGCTCTGCGTGTTTCATACGGCTCAAACGGTAACCAGTCGATTGACCCTTACAGTACGCTGGCTAAAGTGGGTACTAATAAGTATATTTTTGCCGGAGACCCTTCTTATTCGATTACACAGGGTATCAGTTCGTTTGCCTTGAATGATTTAGGATGGGAAAAAACAACCGGATTTAATGCGGGAGTAGATTTCTCTCTGTTGAAGAACCGGCTTTCCGGTACTGTAGATGCCTATTTCACCAACACGACAGATTTGTTGTTTAGTTTATCGTTGCCGTCGGTTTCCGGTAAAACGTCTATGTTATCTAATTTAGGAAAGATCAGGAACAAAGGTGTGGAGATTGGATTACATTCGGTAAATATAGAATCGAAAGACTTCAGATGGACTTCTGATTTTGCTTTCTCCCTGAACCGGAATAAAGTGGTTACTATTTATGGCGAAGATAATGATGGTGACGGAAAAGAGGACGACCTGATCAGTTCCGGTTACTTTATCGGAAAAACATTAGGTACTATTTACAATTATAAAGTAAATGGCATGTGGCAACAGAAAGATGTGGACAATGGTACAATCATGGAAGGTATGCGTCCCGGTGACTACAAATTGGAAGATGTGGATGGTGATGGGAAAATCAGTTCTGACAAAGACCGTCAGTTCCTGGGTACTTCTAAAGAAAATTTCCGTTGGAGTCTGACGAATACGTTTGATTATAAAGGATTCTCCCTGATGATTTATATTAATTCCATTTGGGGTGGAAACGGTTACTTCCTGTCAGGCAACAATACGCCCTATTATGATGAATATATAAACAGCGGAGCCCATAACCGGACTGTTTTCGACTATTGGACACCACAGAATACGGGAGCGAAGTACCCCCGTCTGGACTATAATTCAAATGCACGATACAAGGGTACCAAATATATGGACCGCAGCTTTATTAAATTGCAGAAGGTTGCTTTAAGCTATGATTTGTCTCCTTACGTGAAACCGTTCGGATTTAATAACATGCGTTTGTCCCTGAGTGCAGACAACTTGTTCACATTCGCGCCTCATTGGGATGGATTGGATCCTGAGACGGATTCCGGATTGAAGATTTCGTCTTCTCCTTCTATCCGTACATATCAAATGACTTTATTGTTTAACTTCTAATCTGATTAAAAATGAAAGTAATAAGACAACTATTTATAGGATTGGTACTTGCCGGGTCCATGACTTCATGTTATGATTTGCTGACAGAGGTACCTAAGGACTTCTTAACACCGGAAAACTCATATACGGATAGAAAAGGTTTTGAGGCTGCCCTGGCGAATATCTATCTGAGCATACGAAATGATTTTTATGCTAATTCAGACCAATGGCAGAATTTTGACCTGATGGGGGTTGATGTTGATTTGAATAATCCGCGAACGTCGAACGATGTATATACGGAATATTTCTATTGGAATACCCTTAATGCGGATAATGGAATTGCAAAGAAATGGTGGCAGCGGTTATACGGATATATTTACAGTTGTAATGTGATTATCGACCGGGCTGAAAGTTCTCTGGTAAAATGGAATACCGAAGAAGAGAAGAATGCGATTGTCGGAGAAGCTAAATTCTTGCGTGCTTTTGCTTATCGCTTTTTGGGTAATATGTGGGGAAAGGCACCGATTGTGTTGGAAGAGACTACGTCTCCCCAATTCAATTATCAAAGTGCTACCCAGGAGGAAATTTATAAGCAATGTAAGGAAGATTTATTGTTTGCAGTTCAATGGATGCCGGAAATAGATAATCAAAAAGGAGGGAGAGCCTCCAATGTTGCAGCCCGCCATTTGTTATCGGAGATTCTGATTTGCCTGAAAGATTATAACGGAGCGGTGGAACAGGCCACAGCTGTTATAAACAATCCGTCTATGTCTTTGATGACGGAGAGATTCGGCAAACTGAAAGATTTTACATTTGAAGGTTATGACTATCAGGGTGAAAAAGAACCTTGGGGAGATGTCTACTGGGATCTATTCAGGGAGAATAATTTCAACCGTATCGATGGAAATAAGGAATGTATCTGGAATGTACAGTTTGATGTTGAACTGCAAGGGGGTGGCAATACAGGTGTTTCTGGCGGTAATTTCGGATTGGAACGTTGGTTTGGTGCCGCGTGGTGGTCGCAAAAAGATTTGGACGGCACACCCAATTGGTTGAAGGATATTTTGGGAGGACGACCGGTCGGTGCTGTTTCTCCTACGAAATATGCAGCCGAGCAAATCTGGCAATACAAAGATAGCTGGAACAAGGATATCCGTAATTCAAAATACAATATGAAGCGGGAATATTACTGGACGAATCCTAACGGCCGTTTTTACGGTCAGCTTATGACTGAAGAGACTCTGGGAGATAAAGCCACATCTTTCCAGGTTACCGATCCTACTTATATGAAGATAATTGCTGCCCAGCATCACGGACAGTTCAAAGATGCCACGAGTGGAGAAACCCATGACAATGGCCGTATTTATAAAGACTGGTATATTATGCGTCTGGCAGAAACCTATTTATTGCGTGCCGAAGCAAACTTGCTGGCCGGAAAAGCAGATGCTGCTGCCGCAGATATAAATGCGGTACGTAATAGAGCAAACGCAACTCCGGTAACAGCTTCCGATGTAAATATTGATTTGATTCTGGACGAACGTGCCCGCGAACTTTATCTGGAAGATTTCCGTCTGAATACCTTGATGCGAATGAATAAGCTGGTCGAATACCTGATGAAATATAACCCGAAGGTTATCCAGGCCGGGTATAAATTAGATGATCATCTGAATAAATTACCTGTCCCCAATTCTGAAATAGAAGCAAACAAGGAAGGTGGTCTGGTTCAGAATGACGGATATTAAAATTTA